>Ga0247611_10007611_pt1 | contig 13539 bp, 13 predicted proteins | sample 177DNAGHGhighgp2_FD_192422 | JGI IMG/M metagenome (GOLD analysis project Ga0247611, IMG submission 192422) | Sheep rumen microbial communities from Palmerston North, Manawatu-Wanganui, New Zealand - 1770 DNA GHGhigh gp2 | ecosystem: Host-associated > Mammals > Digestive system > Stomach > Rumen... | reverse complement strand
TTCTATTTCTTGTTTATAGAATAATTCGTAATTATTATATTTTGTTAAATCTATTGAATAATGTGTTGTATTAAAGCTTTGTACTACAACATCACCTTTAATACTACGTCTACCTGCTCTACCTGCGACTTGCATAATTAAATCATAAGTACGCTCTGAATTTCTATAATCAGGCATTTTAAGAGTGATATCCGCTAATAGAATTCCAACTAGAGTTACATTATCAAAATCAAGTCCTTTAGAAATCATTTGTGTACCTACTAATATATTAGCTTTATGATCTTGGAAATCTTTAATTAGTTTTGCATGACTTCCTTTATTTTGTGTAGTATCAGAATCCATTCTAATAACGTTAGTATTAAATGTTTTTCTAATCATCTCTTCAACTTGTTCACTACCTATACCTATTTCTTTTATAGCCTTACTACCACAAGAAGGACATTCTTTTGGTTTTTCTCTTTTAAAGCCACAATAATGGCAAACTAAACTATCATTAGATTTATGATAAGTTAAGGTAACGTCGCAGTTAGGGCATTTTACAGCCTCACCACAGCTTCTACACATAACAAAACTAGAATATCCTCTTTTATTAATTAAAAGCATTACTTGTTCGTTTTTTTCTAATCTATCAGTAATCATATTATGTAACATATTAGATAATATACTTCTATTACCATAGCTTATTTCTTCACTCATATTAACAATATTAATTGATGGTAATACTGAATTATTTGCTCTATGAGGAAGTCTAAGTAAAACATATTCATTATTCATTGCTTTATAAAATGAATCAACTGATGGGGTAGCACTTCCTAAAATAAGAGGACAGTTATTATATAAGCTTCTCATTTTGGCAACATCTTTTGCATTATATCTAGGATTAGTATCTTGTTTATAAGTATGTTCGTGTTCCTCATCAATTATAATTAATCCTAAATTTTTTAGTGGAGCAAATATAGCACTTCTAGCTCCAACTACAACTCTTGCTTCACCTCTATATATTTTTCTCCATTCATCATAGCGCTCTCCATCAGACATAGCACTATGAAATACTGCGCAATTATTGATTCTAGCCTTTACACGCGCAGCCATTTGAGGAGTTAAAGATATTTCAGGAACTAAGAATATTGCACTTTTACCTTGATCTAAAACATCTAAAATAAGTTTAATATAAACTTCTGTTTTACCACTACCTGTTACACCATATAATAAATATGTCTTATTGCTTGTTAAATCAACACTACTATAAACTTCTGTTTGTTCAGCATTTAAACTGCTAATAACATTAACATTATCTATTATATTTTCACTTTCTCTATATACCTCTTTATAGTATATTTCTACATAACCATTTTTAGAAAGTGTATTTAAACTAGACGCTGAAAAAGCTTTAAGTTCGCTCTTTTTTACTTCTTTTCTATCAAGTAAATATTCAAGAATTTCTTGTTGCTTTTCATTGTTTAAAAATGCATATTTAATTATTTTTACATAAGCTTCTTCTTTAACATTATCTTTTCTTTCACAGTTATATATTACTTCAATATTCTTATTTTTTATTTCATATTTAAGATAATTTAAATCTTTAACATCAATATCTTTATAATCAATTTCATCTTTAGTAAAATACTTATCAATATATGATGTTTCTATATCACTTACTTTTCTTAGTTTTTTACTATATTTAATACCAAATGAATTAGGAATCATTGTTTTTAAAACCGTAATCAAAAATGATGAAGTTTCCATAGCTATTTTTTTAGATAATTCTAACATCTCACTACTTAGTATAGGTACTAAATCTAATACTTCACTAATAGGTTTTATATTATCCAAATTAACCTCATCTATCAAATCTACAACAAATCCTAAAACAGTTCTTGGGCCAAATGGAACTAATACTCTTTCACCGCGTTCTATAATAGCCTCATATTCTTTTGGGATGGAATATGTGTATGGTTTATTCACTTGTTTTGCAGGCACATCTACAATAACTAAAGCGTTCATATCATCACCATTAATAATTATAACACATATTAGTGAATTATTTTATAATTCAAAATAAAAAAAAGAAATATTTAAATTACATAAGTAATCTAATTATTTCTTCTTTAGTAGAATCACTCGCGAATGAATGAGTCATTGCGTTAATATTTATATCTTTTAATTCACTATCAGTAAAATTAAAATATGTCTTAAGTAAGCTATATTCTTCATTTAATGTAATATTAGACACTGTTCTATCATCTGTATTAATTGATATGTTTAAGCCTAAATCATAAAGTTTTCTAATAGGATGACTTTGATAGTCTTTACAGTTAAAAGTATCAATATTAGATGTAGGGCATATTTCAAGTAATATATCCTTTGATATGGCCTCATTAATAAGTTCCATATCATTTATAATATTTATTCCATGCCCTATTCTTCTAAAATCATTTTCAAGAGCAATTCTAATATTATCTATATTATTAATTTCTCCTGTATGAATAGTAAATGGAATATTTTCGCTAGTTATAATATTAAATAAATCAGTAAACTTATTATTTGGAAATAAAAGTTCAGAACCAGCTAAATCTAATCCTACTATTCTACTATCGATATGTTCTAAATATAAATCAATTATTTTTTTGTTTTCGTTAAATGATAAGTGCCTCATCATACATAAAATAAGATTTATTTTTATTTTATCTTTAACCATATCAAATCCATCAAGAACAGCTTTACATACATCTTCTAGGCTTAATTTAGTTGTATGAAAAATAGGAGCAAATCTTACTTCAGCATATATTACTTCGTCGTCTATTAAATCTAGTGCTAATTCATAAGCAACTCTTTTTAAATTGTCATAGTCTTGCATAGCTTTTATAGGTAAATCAAATCTAGTTAAATATTCATCTAAAGATTTTAAATTCTTTCCTATCATTTTTTCTTTGCATTCATCTAGATCTATATTTAATAATTCACTAACTGTACTTATTCTAAGTGAACCATCTAGATGTAGGTGTAATTCAATTTTTTTCATAAAAACACCTCCTATATATATTATACTATAATTTATTATATTTTTAAACAAAACAAAAAACGGCTAAATAAGCCGTTTTATTGCACAAATGTTAATTATTCAGCTTCTTTAGCTTCTTCTTTAGCTTCAGCAGAATCTTTTGTTAGTAATGTATGAAGAATAGCAGCAAGTGCTCCACCAGCAAGAGGTGCTAATATGAAAATCCATACTTGTTTTAAAGCTTCAACTTCACCGAAATATATTGCTGAAGTAATAGCTGTAGCGATACTTCTAGCAGGGTTTACTGATGTACCAGTTAAACCAATACCAATTAGATGAACTAATACTAATGTTAAACCTATAATTAATCCAGCAAGTTTACCACTAACTTTTTCGCTCTTTTCATCAGTAACATGTAGAATAACAAATACAAAGATACAAGTAAGTACTACTTCTGCGATAATAGCAGCAAATATTGGACCTGCCTTTAATTCTCCTGTAGGTGTATAGTTACAAGCATCTCCTAATCCTGCAATTGAACCTGTGTTCATCTTGAAGATTCCAAAGATTAATAGAGCACCAATGAATCCACCAAGAACTTGTGCACATACATAAAGTAAGAATTCTTTTACTGTAAGTTTTTTCTTAATTAAGAAAGCAATTGATACAGCAGGATTAATATGACAACCTGAAATTCTACCAATTGAATAAGCCATAGCAACAATTACTAGGCCAAATGCAAGTGAAGTAGCAACTGGATCACCATGTGTGTAAGCTGCAACACCACATGCGCAGAATACTAGTACAAATGTACCAATAAACTCAGCTAAACATTTTTTAAACATTTTTTATTACATCTCCTTTTCATATACAATTATATTCCTTTTTAAATTATAATTAAATATTTTTTAATAAAAAATAGGCATAGTTTAAACTATGCCTTATAAATTATTTCTTTTCTATTTCTATTTCAACATTTGAAGCCATACCAATCATTGATTGTTTAAGTCCTTTAGCTAATTCGTTGTATTTATTTATTGCCGGTTCTAAAAGAACAAATAAATTTACTAAATTTTTATCAGTTATTTTTATTATTGCCTCTCTTTTTTCTTTATCTACTATCAATCGATCATTCTTAGACAATTCTATTGCCTCTATATAATTTTTTAGTACATGACCATAAGTATTCTTCTTTGCTGAAACAATATCCAAATCATCATCTAGCAAAAAATAATTTGGATAAACTTCAAGTGCCTTACATAATAATTTTATATTTTTAACACCTGGTTCTTTTCTTCCATTTTCATAATCTGATATTAATTGTGGAGATATTTTACATTTTTCGCTTAATTGAGCCAATGTTAAATTTAACTCTCTTCTTCTTTTTTTTAATCTTTCTCCTAAACTACTTGACATTATTTTTCTCCTTTTCTCCTTTTATCTTAGCACGCCTTCTACGCTGATAATCTCTTTTTTTAGCCTTTTCTTCTTCCCATTTTTTTATTTTTTCGTTTTTTTCAGACATTTCTTTTTCATACCATGTTTTGTATGGCTCGCATTCTTTCCAAGATTGAATCAATCCATTCGGCTTTATAATTTCATTAGAAGGCCTCTCTTTTTGAATTAATACTTGATTCCATGGTTTGTCGATAATTATTGGCTGAAAATAATGTGCAAGGCACATTTCTTTCCATGATGAAATAGTTGCTACATCTTTATCAGCGTCATTAAACATGTCTAAATCGATTTGTTTATCTGCAGTCGCATATGGTTTAATATGTTCTATCAATACGAATTCTTGAAACGTTAAGTCTGGATCTCCATAAAAATTATATCCATCAATTAAATACCATTCAATTATTTTTTTCCAATATTCTTTTGCATTTACAAGCATTACTAACACCTTCTACTTTCAACTTTAATATAATGAATATAGCTTGAATCACTTGCTTTTAATGTTTCAACTCTTTTCACTGTAAACTTTTGCTTTCTGCCTAAAAGAATTTCAAACTCCTCTTTATTTGATGTGTTATCATCCTTAAATAAAGGAACGCAGTGAGTACCTTTCCTCAATGTAATATCAAAAAATATAAAATTATTACTATTTAACATTCCGTATTCTATTGCTTTATCTTCTGAATAAGATGTTGATGTAAATCCACTATCATAAAACCAATTACCTGGTTTTAATGACATAAAGTCTTTAATATACTTTTCCCCATTCTTTATCGAAATTCCTCTAAAAACATTAATATCTTTTTTTAGAGTATAACTATTTATTATGAAATCAATTTGTTTAATCCTTTCATTAATTCTAGAATCATATCTATTATTTTCACGAAGATATTTATTAACGTTAGGGCTGCTTAAATAGTTATCTTCTTCATTTAATGAATAGGTATGCAAAGAGTTTATTTCTGTATCGCCTAGTTTTGACTTTGCATCAAAACTATCAATTATTTCAAGTAAGTCGTACCTATTCTTAAATGCTTTATCAAATTTTGCCATTCCTCTATCTCTTAGTATAGGTTTATGATGGCCATCTTTATCAACAAACCAACCTTCAATATCACAGTGTTTATCTTTATTCAAATCAAGTCCATTATCTACATACTTACTAAACATATTATATCACTCCTTCATTTGTTTTTTAAGTGTATAAATTCACTTGTTTGACTACATTTTATACTTATTGTCTGATTTTGTCAATCTTTTGACTAAATATTTTTTGCAATAGTTTATTTTTTACGCTGATTGGTGTAAACTGTACAAAAAAAATAGGCATAGTGATTAACTATGCCATATAAATTATTTCTTTTCTACTTTTATTTCATCTAAAAGTTCATCAATTCTTTTTCCTCTATCTAGTGAATCATCATATTTAAAGATATATTCAGGTATTTTTCTCATTTTTACCTTTTTAGCAATTTCACTTTTTATAAAACCTTCTGATTTTTCTAAAGCTTCTTGAGTTACATCAATTCTATCTTTATTGCCTAAAACTGTGTAATAAACATAAGCATATGATAAATCATTAGTTAGTCTTACTTCAGTTACTGTTACATAACCTATTTTAGTATTTTTAATTTCTCTTTGAAGAAGAATTGATAATTCACGTAAAATTTGAGATTGTAATCTTTCAATAGTTATACTCATATTATCTCTCCTTTAATTTAGAAACTGATGCTTCAAAGATATCTCCTTCTTTAATATCATTATAATTTTCAATAGTAATACCACATTCAAAGCCTTGCTTTACTTCTTTAGCATCATCTTTGAAACGTTTTAATGAAGCCATTTTTCCTTCGTATACTACTATACCATCTCTAATGATTCTAACTAATGAATCCTTTTGAATAACTCCATCAGTTACATAGCAACCTGCAATAGTACCAATCTTAGAAACTTTAAATAATGTTCTAACTTCAGCACTACCAGTAACAACTTCTTCATATTCAGGATCTAGCATACCTTTTAAGGCATCTTCAATTTCTTCAAGCAATTTATAAATTATATTATATAATCTAATTTCTACACCAGCATTTTTAGCAGCTTCTCTAACAAGAGATGTTGGTCTAACATTAAATCCAATAATAATTGCATTTGATGCATCAGCTAAAGTTACATCAGTATCAGTAATAGCTCCAACACTTGCTCTAATTACATTAACCTTAATTCCATCTACATCAAGTTTTTCTAAAGATTGTCTAATTGCTTCAACTGATCCTTGAGTATCACCTTTAACAATTAAATTTAATTCTTTAGCTTCACCATCTTGATAAGCCTTAGTCATATCTTCAAGAGTTTTAATCTTTGTTTTCTTATCTTTAGCTTCTATCGTTCTAGTAGTTCTTGCTTCACTAATCTTTCTAGCTTCATCAATTGAATAAACTACCATAAACTTATCACCTGCTTGAGGAACTTCCTCTAAGCCTGTGATTTCTACTGGAGTTGAAGGTAGAGCTATATCACGTTTTCTACCTAAATCATCAGTCATTGTTCTAATTTTACCCCAAGTATTACCAATAGCAATATTATCGCCATTCTTTAAAGTACCATTTTCAACAATTACTGATGCTGTTGGACCAGTTGATTTATCAAGGCGTGCTTCAATAACTGTACCTGTAGCAAGTCTCTTTGGATTTGCTCTTAAGTTTTGCATATCTGCAGTTAATTGAATCATATCTAAAAGTTCATCTAATCCCATACCTTTTAAGGCAGATACTTTAACAAATATAGTATCTCCACCCCATTCTTCTGGAATTAAATTATATTTAGTTAATCCTTGCATTACTTTATCTGGATTTGCTCCTGGCTTATCCATTTTATTTATAGCAACAATAATAGGAACATTTGCTGCTTGAGCATGGACTATAGCTTCTTCAGTTTGAGGCATTACGCCATCATCAGCCGCAACAACTAATACAGTAATATCAGTTACTTTTGCTCCTCTTGCACGCATTTCTGTAAATGCTTCATGTCCTGGAGTATCAATGAATGTAATATATTCATCATTTCGTTTTACTTGGTATGCACCAATTCTTTGAGTGATACCTCCTGCTTCACCATCAGTTACTCTTGTGTGTCTAATTGTATCTAGTAATGTAGTTTTACCATGGTCAACGTGACCCATAATAGTAACTACTGGAGGTCTTTTAACTAATTCTTCATCTTTATCTTCAACTTTGATTTCATCAAAACGAGTTGCATCTGTTACAACTTCATCAATTAATTCAAAGCCAAAATCCATAGCGACAAGTTCATAAGTCTCTCTATCTACAACTTGATTAACTGATGCCATAATTCCAGCCATCATAAGTTTTTTAATAACTTCTCCTAGTGGAACCTTCATTTCTTTAGCGAAATCGCCAACAGTCATATCCTTTTTGTAGGTAACAGCCTTACTTCCTGCATTTTTTTCTTCTTTTTTTACTACAGGAATATTACTTTGTCTTTCATCTTTATTTTTGAGTTTCTTTGCCATAACTATCACACCCTTTTTTTATACTTGTGGCAAAACCTAAATCTGTTATCCCAATAACCATTCTTTTTTTACCTATAGAATTACTCAATTCTTCTGAAGTATAGCTATCAATTAATGGGATATTATAATACTTTGCTTTATCATGTATTTTTTTACTAGTATTAACTCCAGCATCACTTGCTAGAAATACTAAAAATACTTTTTGTTTTCTTATTGCATCAGTAACAAATTCTTCACCTGTTATAAGCTTATTAGCTTTTTTTATCAAACTTAATAGTTGAAGAGTTTTATCCATTAATTAATTTTAATAACTCCTCATAAATTTCATCAGGTACACTTATTTCTAATTTATTATCTAATGCTTTAGTTTTCTTTGCTTTTAATATAACTTCTTTATCAAGTTTTAAGTAAGCACCTCTACCTGGTGCTTTACCTGTTGTATCAACACTAACAACGCCTTCGTTATTTCTAACTACTCTAATTAAATCTTTTTTAGCGCATTGTTCCTTTGTTACAACACAAGTTCTCATAGGAATTTTTCTTGTTTTCATATAAATTCCTCCTTTTTAATAATTAAAATGAACGTCCCTCAGCTTTTGCATCACTTTCTGATTTGATATCAATTTTCCAACCACATGATTGAACAGCAAGTCTAACGTTTTGTCCTGCCTTACCAATAGCTAAGCTTAATTGATCATCTGGAACGATAGCTAAACTTGTTTTAGCTTTTGGATCAACATCAATTACAGCTATAACTTGAGCTGGTTGAAGTGAGTTAGCAATTAATTCTTCTGGAGTATTGCTATATTGATATAAGTCAATCTTTTCATTGTTAAGTGCACTAACAATATCATTAATTCTAGCACCCTTTTCACCTACGCATGAACCAATAGCATCAACTTTTGGATCAGTTGAATATAAAGATACTTTACTTCTATCTCCTGCATCTCTAGCGATACCCATAATCTTAATTGTTCCATCTTGGATTTCTGGAATAAATTGTTCCATTAATCTAATTACTAAGTTCTTATCGCTTCTAGATACAGTAATTCTTGGTCCTTTAGGTGCATCTTCAACAGATACTAAATATACTTTAATTTTTGTACCAACTATAAGATTATCATTTGCTAATATTTCTCTTCTTGGTAAGAATGTAGTATAGTTATTTGCTAAAGATAGAGTTGCACCCTTTTCATCTACTCTTAAGACAGTAGCATCAATCATTTCACCTTCACACTTTTTAAAGTATTCAGCAATATTTCCTTTTTCAGCATTTCTAATACTTTGATTAAATGTTTGCTTACCAGTTGATACAGCCATTCTACCAAATTCTTTTTTAGGATCTATTTTTTGTTCTACAGTATCGCCTAATTTATATCTATTAGAAATAGCTTTAGCATCAGCTAAAGTAATTTGACCAATTTCTAAAGTTGGATCAATTTCTTCAACAACTAATCTTTGTGAATACATTAAAATTTCATTTTTATCAGGCTTAAATTCAACTCTTGCAGAAGCATTACCATTTGCTTTTCTATAAGCTTTAATTAATCCTTCTTTAACAGCATCTAATGCTTGTTCAACAGTTATACCTCTTTCATTAGCCATTAATTCAACATTTTCGAAAAACTCTTTACTAATCATATTATCCTCCTAAAATTTAACGCTTAAGCGCATTTTTACTATTTCGTTTTTCTTTATTGCTCTTTTTCTTATTGCACCTTTAATGTTCATTTCTAAAATGATTTCATCATCATTAAAGCTTCTAATATAACCAAAGTTTTCTTTATCAGTTTTAATCATGACATACTTATCAACCATATATTCTAGCTCATCAAAGTCAAATTCTCTTTCTGCACCTCTACTTGATACTTCAAGCATATATGGGCTATCACTTATATCATCACTAATTCTTTCAGATAAATATTCATTTACCTCAGCTAATTCATCAACTGTGATACCTTCTTTTTTATCCACAATTATTCTTAAGATCTTCTCACCATATTCATTTACAAACTTCATTTCATATAGTGTATAGCCTTTTTCTTCTAGAAAAGGCATAAGTATTTTTTTAACATTTTCCATAACTAACTCCTTACAATTAAAATGAGTGAGAACTTTAACTCACTCATGCTAACACTATAATGCAATATTATTATAACAAAAAAAAGTAAATATGTAAATATATATTTTTATTATATATATGTTATAATATTGAGACAAATTTGGATATTTTTGACTAAAAAGTTTTATTTTAAAAATAAAAACGCTATCTTTTTTTTAAACCTTTAAATTTATAATTTAATGGTATATAATATAGACATAAATAACCGATATATATGATATATGTTTATGGTTTACTTTTTATGAAAGGAGTTTTTTTCTATGTCTAACTATTTAAAAGATAATGAAGTTGGAATATATGCCTTAGGTGGATTAGGTGAAATAGGAAAAAATATGTATTGTATCGAATATCTTGATCAAATATTTATCGTAGATTGTGGTCTTCTTTTTCCAGATGAAAGACTACTTGGAATAGATGCGATAGTTCCTGATTTTTCCCATTTAAAAGAAAATGAAAATAAAATTGTAGGTTTATTCATAACACATGGTCATGAAGATCATATAGGTGGTATTCCATATTTATTACAACAAGTTAATATTAAAAAAATATATGCTTCAGGGGTTGCTGTTGAGCTTATTCAAGATAAATTAAGTGAAATAGCTTTAGATAAACCAAACATCATTGAATATAAGAGTAATCATAAATTTAAATTTAATGGTATAACTGTATCATTTATTAGAATGACACACTCTATTCCTGATGCTTTTGCGATATGTTTTAATACTCCATATGGTAATATTATTCATTCTGGAGACTTTAAGTTTGACTTTACACCACTTGGCCCTGCGACTGAATATGATAAATTAACTCGTATTTCTGATGATGGTGTGTTATGCTTATTAGCTGATTCAACTAACGCTTTAGTTGAAGGATTCACAATAAGTGAAAGAAAAGTATATTCTTCTTTAAGAGATATATTTGACCATATTGAAGGACGTGCACTAATCGCAACATTCGCATCTAATTTATATCGTGTTCAACAAATAATTGATATATCTATTAAATTTAAGAGACATGTTGCGGTATTTGGTAGGAGTATGGAAAAAACTATTGAGATTGGTCAAAATGCTGGTTTAATTAAAGCAAAGAAAGATACATTCATTACGGCTGATCAAATACCAATGTATCCACCAGAACAAATCACAATATTATGTACTGGTTCTCAAGGGGAACCTCTTGCAGCATTATCTAGAATTGCTAATGGTACACATAAATTTATAAAAACTCAACCTGGTGATACTGTAATATTTTCATCAAGTCCTATTCCTGGTAATAATGCTGGTGTTAATAAAACAATTAATATGTTATTTAGAAAAGGCGTTAATGTTATTACTAATTCACCATTAACCGATGTACATACATCAGGACATGCTGCTAGTGGAGAACTTAAATTAATGCAATCACTTGTTAAACCTGAATATTTTATTCCAATTCACGGTGAATATAGAATGCTTGTTCAACATGCTGGTATAGCTATGGAATGTGGTGTTAGACCTGAAAACATATTTGTACTTGATAATGGAAATGTTGTCGCATTCTCTAACGATGGTGCTAGACTTGCTGGAAATGTTCATGCTGGTTTAACTTATATAGATGGTTCTATTGTTGGTGATTTAGATAGTGGAATTATTAAAGAACGTAGAATATTATCAGCTGATGGTATGGTTTCAATAGTTATTACAATTAATGAAAAAACAAAAGAAATAATGATGGAACCAACTATAATATCTAGAGGATTTGTATATATGAAATCTAGTGAAGATTTGACTAAACAAATTGCTACTAATGCATATTATTCGGCTAGAAGCGAGCTTGATAAACAAGCTAATATTAATCAAATGGCTATTAAAAATGCGATTATTTCAAATGTTGGAAAACTAATTGAAGAAAAAACAAGTAGAAAACCATTAATAATCGCTATTACAATGATAGTTTAAAACTCCCCGTTTTATTGGGGAGTTCTTTTTATAAGAATATCTTTTCAAAATCTCTTATTACTTTTAAAGCATCTTTATATTTAGTTTCAGCAACATAATATTTTACTAATTTTGTTTTTATATCTTTTGCTTCTTCATATAAAGAATGCTCAAGGGCATAAGGAAAATATATGTTTTTTAAATATTCGATGTAAAAATATTCATTTTCATAATGCTTCTTCATTAGAGATTCAACAAATAATCTATCTCTATCATCTACTAATTCATCTAGCCTTATATTCTTTAATATTTCTTCACATTTTTTATTATCCTTTAAAAGATTATAAGCCCATAATTTATCTAAATCATTAGTCTTACAACACCTAAGTAGTTCCTTAGGCTTTTTTAATGCTTTATAAATATCCTTTAAAAAATAATTAGCGCTTTTTATTCCAACAGATTCTTTTATAGCTTGATATAATTTTAATGCACCAACTTCATCACCATTAAATGCTAGAGACAAGCCAAATTGTTGTTTAACAATACTTATTCCTTTAAAATCTATTGTTTCATAACATAACTGTTGATACTTTATTAAATCATTTGCTAATATTAGATAATTACCAATAATCATATTCAATCTACATTTAATAGATATTCTTAGTTTATCAACATCAATATATTCAATATATCTATTATCTATGTTTTTAATTATTTCTAAGGCTTCTCCATATTTTGCTTCTTTTTCAGCTATTAATGCTGAAATAATTACACAAGCATTTAACTCAAAATCATCTAAATCCTTTTTTACCATTATGGCCTGATCAATACACTTTTTAGATATTTCTATATTATCCGTAGTAAAATAATAAATAGCTTTTATAATATCTGTATAATGTATTCTTTCAACAGATGCTATGTTATCAAAATATCTTTTTATTTCATCATATTTTTCATAATATAGATTACTTAAGCAATCTAGAATAATTCCAACATATTCATTTTTTGTTCTAAGACTACTTTCATCCATATCAAGTCGTTCTAATACTTCTCTCATAACATATTCTTTAGGATTAATATTTCCATTTTCTAATTTCGATAAATAGCTTATACAACAAATCCCTTTTGTGACATCTTCTAATGTCATATTTAAATCTTTTCTTCTTTTCTTTAAAATAGTGCCTATATGAGGATTGACACATTTATTCTCATGTTCCTCAATAATTTTTGCATACATATCACTGGTTTTCATATTTTCCTCCTATTTTATAATTTATTCTATACTCTTCCATAGGAAAATAAAGGGGTAGTTTTTTGAAAAATAAATAAATTTTTGACCCATACTATAGTGAACATTTTTATAAATAAAAAAAGATTATCTGCTAGGACAATCTTTTATTAAACATTTATCACACATTGGCTTTTTTGCTTTACAAATATATCTACCTAAAAAAACTAAATGAATGTGTATATAATACCAATATTTTTCATCAAATAATTCCATTAATTTCTTTTC
>Ga0247611_10007610_pt1 | contig 13539 bp, 11 predicted proteins | sample 177DNAGHGhighgp2_FD_192422 | JGI IMG/M metagenome (GOLD analysis project Ga0247611, IMG submission 192422) | Sheep rumen microbial communities from Palmerston North, Manawatu-Wanganui, New Zealand - 1770 DNA GHGhigh gp2 | ecosystem: Host-associated > Mammals > Digestive system > Stomach > Rumen... | reverse complement strand
CACGAACCTTCTTGACCGCTGCAAAGGAGGTCATCCTCAACGGCTTGTCAATGCAGAATATTTCGCCTTCTATCGGGTTAAGCATTATCTTTATCGTTATAAAATTTCTCCAGGGGGAATCTTTAAAGATGTTAACGGACCGTTGCTCCAATCTTTATAAAGCGGGTGCAGGCATGAACTGAGACAGCGCGATGGCGACGATGCCGGCGATGATGCAGTAGATGCCGAACCACACCAGTTTACCCTTCTTGACGATGTTGATCATCCACTTGCAGGCCAGGCAGCCGGCCAGGAACGCGGCCAGGAAGCCCACTACCAGCGGCAACGCGTCGATGCCGCCGAAGGCCTCCTCGCCCTTGACGGCCTTGAGCACGTCGAGCAGTGCCTCGCCCAGGATGGGAGGGATGACCATCAGGAACGAGAATTGTGCCAGCGACTCCTTCTTGTTGCCCAGCATGAGGCCCGTGGCGATGGTGCTGCCCGAACGCGACAAGCCTGGCATCACGGCACAGGCCTGAGCGATGCCGATGATGAGGGCGTCGCGCCAGGAGATTTTCTCCTTCTGTCGCGGCTTGGCGTAGTAGGAAAAGATGAGCAGGGCGGCAGTCACGAGCAACATGCAGCCCACAATGAGCAAGCCGCTGCCAAAGATTTCCTCCACCGTGTCCTTGAAGAAAACGCCCACGATGCCGATGGGAATCATCGACACCACGATGTTGAGGAAATACTTGGTCTCGTCATTCATCTTGAACTTGAACAGACCCTTCAGGATCCAGTCAATCTCGCTCCACAGGATGACAAAAGTGCTGAGCACAGTTGCCACATGCACCAGGATGGTGAACGTCAGGTTGTCGGCACCATCGATGCCGAACAGGTAGCTGCCGATGGCCAGATGGCCGCTGCTGCTCACAGGGAGATACTCGGTCAGACCCTGGACAATGCCCAGAATCAACGCTTCAAACCAACTCATGATGTCTTATGCGTTATCCTCGTTATTATTTTTGTCTTTCTTGCGATAGATGATGGCGAATGCCATGAGCACAAAGCCCAGGAATGCGATGATGGGTCCTGTGGTCACGCGGCTGCTTTCAAACAGGTTCTTGTTGAACGTGTCACCGACGTTGGCATCACCCGTCATCAGCCAGAAGCCGATGACGATGAGCAACAGGCAGATGCCCATCAGGATGAAATTAATCTTGGTCAGTGGATAGGATACTTTGCCCTTTACCTTGTTCTCGACTTGAGATGTCTTTTCTTGAGTTGCCATTATATTATATAGTTGTTAATCCTTACTTGTTGTTCTGTGGATTGCATGGAAGGTATGCAATGGCGCATACCTCTGCAATTAGGCGCAAAATTACAACATTCAGGAGCCGTTGTCAAGACTTTTGCCCCGTTTTAACCATCTTTTAAGTTATTACCCGGTGATTCTCATGAGTTTGGCGTCCCAAACAACACCGCTGGCGACAAAATTATTCAAACTGAATTATTCAAATTGAATAATTTGATTTGCATAATCCAATCTGAATAATTACCTTTGCGGCAAAAAAAATTTTCATCTGCATTATGGAGAATCCATTTATTGTCACCGGAAAGATTAAGCCCGAATACTTCTGTGATCGCCAGGATGAGTCACAGCGCTTGACGCGTTGTATCTTGTCGGGTGGGGAGAACATGGTCATCATTTCGCCGCGTCGGTTAGGCAAGACAGGGCTCATCTATCACTGTTTTGAGCAGTCCGAGGTCAAGGAGCAAGTTGCCCTGTTGTTTGTTGACATCTTGCGCACATCAAGTCTGCAAGAACTGATTTATCTGTTAGGCCGAGCAGTGTTCAAGACATTAGGGAGCCGTAGCCAGCAGATGATGAAGAACATGATTGATACCTTGCGGTCATTGCGAGGGAGTTTCGGCTACGACCCGATCCAGGGTACTCCGACGTTTGACATCAAGCTCGGCGACATCACCAATCCTGCTTATACGCTTGAGGAAATCTTTGCGTGCATGGAGCAGGCCGAGCAGCGTTGTATCGTTGCTATCGACGAGTTTCAGCAGATTGTTAATTATCCCGAGAAGAATGTGGAGGCTCTGCTCCGTACCCACATCCAACATTCGTCCAATGCCAATTTTATCTTTGCTGGCAGTGAACGACACATCATGAATGAAATGTTTCTGGATTATGCCCGTCCATTTTACCAGAGTGCCACTATCTTGACGCTGGCTCCCATCAGTAAAGAAAAATATGCTGAATTTGTTACGCGTCACTTCGAGGGTAATGGCATGATGGTCATGCCCGAAGCTATTGATGTGGTATATGACGTTTTTCAAGGCAATACCTATTATCTGCAAAAGACTTTTCGTGAAGCATTTGCTGCCTCAGTCGGAGGCAAGACGTGTGATATAGCGATGGTCGAAGGAATCATTGACAGCATGATTGAAGAAAGCCATCACAGGTACAGTGAAACACTGGCACGTCTCACTCTGGCGCAAAAAGAACTGCTCTATGCTATAGTTGAGGAAGGAAAGGCACAACGCATCACGTCCGGACAATTCATCAAGCGCCACAGTTTGCAGTCGCCAAGCAGTGTCCAGGCCGCCATGAAGAAGCTCATGGAATATGGCATTGTCACAGTCGAGAACAACGAGTATTCTGTCGAAGATCAGCTCTTCTATCGTTGGCTTCTAAATAGCTGATATTCAGTTATTCCTCAAATGCGGTGGCGACATCCTTCAGGTTGTCGATGATGTCGATGTGCTGGGGGCATTGGGCCTCGCACTGGCCGCACTCGATGCACTCGCTGGCCTTGCCGTGGTTCTTGGCAAGCAGGTCGTAGTACAGCTTGCAATTGCCTTTTTGCTCCGGGAATTGTTGCAGATTATTGTACAGGTTGAAGTACTCGGGGATGGCAATCTGCTGGGGGCAACCGTCGGTGCAATAATGGCAGGCGGTGCAAGGAACGGCAATCGAGTCGCGGATGACTTGGGTCGCCCGGGCAATGATGTCCTGCTCCTCGTCGTTGAGAGGCTGGAAGTCCTGCATGTAGTCGGTATTGTCCTTGAGTTGCTCCATGTTGCTCATGCCGCTGAGCACGGTAAAGACATTGGGCAGCGATGCACAGTAGCGGATGGCCCACGAGGCAGGGCTGGCATCGGGGTCGTATTCCTTGAACAACTGCTCGACGGCAGCAGGTACGCGAGCGAGCGATCCGCCCTTGACGGGTTCCATCACAATGACGGGTTTGCCATGCTTGACGCACAGGTCATAGCAGGTCTTGCTCTCGATGGCAGGGCTGTCCCAGTCCAGGTAGTTGATCTGTAGCTGGACATACTCGGCCTCGGGGTGACGTTCCAGAATCTGAGCCAGCAACGCCGAGTCGTCGTGGAACGAGAATCCGATGTGGCGGATGCGTCCCTCGGCCTTCTTGCGGGCGATGAAGCCCCATCCGTCGAGGCGTTCCATCACCTCGACGCGCTCGTGGTTGAGGGCGTGCAGCCAGTAGTAGTCGAAGTAGTCCACGCCGCACTTCTCTAACTGCTCGTTGAAGATGCGCTCCAGGTCGGCTTCCTCCTTGATGGCCCACACCGGCATCTTGCTGGTGACGGTGAACGCCTCGCGAGGATAACGCTTGACCACTGCCTCGCGCAGGGCTGTCTCGCTGGCACCGCCGTGATAGGGATAGGCCGTGTCAAAGTAGGTGAAGCCACGCTCCATATACACATCAACCATCTCCTTGAACTTCTCGATGTCGATGCTCGTCTGGTCATCGGCATTGACCAGCGGCAGACGCATTAATCCAAATCCAAGTTTCCTCATTGCTCTATATTTCTTTTTAAAGGTCCTTGAGGTCTTTAGAGACTTTAGGGACCATTTGGGTTATTGAATGTTCAGGTCGGTGAAGCGTTTGATGCCGTGCAGGTAGTGGGCCGTGATGATGTTCACGCGCTCCTCGGGCAGCTGGCTCAGCAGGTTGACCGTGGGCTGGGAGGTGTAGCGGGAACGCATGCGGCGGAAGTCGCGGTGGGCACGGATGATGGCCCAAGCGTCACCGAAATGGAATTTGGCCAATGCCATCCCAAATGCCAACGTGTCCATCAGCCGGCGGATGAATAGCAACCGCTTGCCCTCGTCGAGGGGCAGATTTTTGTGCAGCAGCAACAGGTTGTTGCGGAAGTTGAGATAGGTCTTGCGCGGGTTGCCGTAGGACAGACTGCCGCCTCCCAGATGATAGACCCGGCTTGCCGGCACCATGGCCAGGTCGCTGCCTGCCAGGCGGATGCGCCAGCACAGGTCGATCTCCTCCATGTGGGCAAAGAAGTCCTTATCCATACCCCCAACGTCCTGAAATAGCCGGCTGCGTACCATCATGCACGCACCGCTGGCCCAGAATACACTGCGTGGGCTGTCGTCATATTGCCCATGGTCATCCTCGACATAGTCAAAGATGCGCCCTCTGCAATAGGGGTAGCCGTGACAGTCGATGTAGCCGCCCGCGGCACCAGCATACTCAAACATGGTTTTGCCCTCCTGGCGGTCCTTCAATATCTTGGGCATCACGGCTCCCATGGCGGGGTTGGCCTCCATGTAGTCCAGTAGCGGGTTGAGCCATCCCAGTGGCGTGCGCACATCGCTGTTGAGCAGCACCGTGTAGGGGTACATCGTCTGCTTGATGGCCAGATTGTAGCCCTGTGCGAAGCCGTAGTTCTTGTCCAGTGCCAGCACCTTGACTTGGGGGAATTCCTGGCGGATCACCTCCAGGCTCTCGTCGGTGCTGCCGTTGTCGGCGACGATAACGTCGGCAATCGTGTCATCGGTGCCTGCAATCACAGTGGGCAGGTAGCGGCGCAGCAAGGCGGCGCCGTTCCAGTTCAGGATGATGACAGCAACTTTTTTCATTTGTTCTTGTTTAGTCTGTAACGACCTCGGCATCAACGCTCAGGTCATCATTTAAAGTCAATAGTCTAACGTTTACGATCTGGTTGGCCAGGCTCATGTCGGGTTCCACGTTCACGCGGATGTAGTTGTCGGTAAAGCCGTGCATCAAGCCCTTGCCATGCCCATGCTCCAGCAGGACGGGGCGCACGGTGCCCAGATAGCGGCGTGTGAAGTCGGCCTGTTTCTTGTCACTCAAGGCGATCATCTTGGCTGCCCGTTCCTGCTTGTCTTGCTGGGTGACAATATAGGGGATGCGCAATGCCATCGTACCAGGGCGTTCACTGTAGGGGAACACGTGCAAGTGTTGCACGTTGAGTCCAGCGATGAAGTTGTAACTGTCCTCGAACAACTCGGGCGTCTCGCCACGGGTGCCCACCATCACGTCAACGCCGATGAAGCAGTCGGGCATCAGCTGGCGGCAACGTTCCACCTTGTCGGCAAACAGCTGGCGGTCATAGTGGCGTCGCATTAATTTCAGGACCGGGTCACTGCCGCTTTGCAGCGGTATGTGGAAATGTGGCATGAAGGCCCTCGACCGGGCGCACCAGTCAATGATGTCATCGGTCAACAGGTCGGGCTCGATTGACGAGATGCGGTAACGTTCAATGCCCTCAATGTCGTCAAGTGCTTTGAGCAAGTCGAGGAAGTGCTCGCCCGTGTTCTTGCCGAAGTCGCCAATGTTCACGCCCGTGATGACAATTTCCTTGCCGCCTGCGGCAGCTACTTGCCGAGCCTGATCTGTGAGTTCGGCAATCGTACCGCTGCGGCTGCGCCCACGAGCCGCTGGGATCGTGCAATAACTGCACCAGTAGTCGCAACCATCCTGCACCTTGAGCCAGTAGCGCGTGCGGTCGCCACAGTCACATGATGGCGAGAAGGAACGGATGTCCAGCGATGGCGTGACGGCAAGTTGTTGCTGGCGGTCCTCGAACCATTGCAGCACATACTGGGCGATGTCGGCCTTGTGCTCGCTTCCCAGCACGATGTCCACACCAGGAATCTCGGCTATTTCCTTGCCCTTGAGCTGAGCGTAGCAACCAGTGACCACCATCAAGGCATCAGGATACTGGCGGATGAGGTGCCGGATGTGTTGTCGGCACTTGCTGTCGGCCAGTGCGGTCACGCTGCATGTGTTCACCACACACACGTCGGGCGTCTCGCCACGAGAGGCAGGCACAAATCCATGCTGGGCGAGAAGCGACTGCATGGTGGCAGTCTCAGAGAAGTTGAGCTTGCAGCCCAGCGTCTCGAGTTTAACCTTGTGTTGAGTCAATTCGCTCATTTATCTCTTGCGGCCACGTGTTTTGCCTGAACGGCCTGTTTTTCCTGTTTTTCCGTATTTACTCGATTTGCTGCCTTTGGCTTCACGGGCTTGTCGGCGTGTACTGTTGCCACGGGCACCACGTTGCTGCCTGCGCGAGGCACTGCCACCCTCATACTGCAGCCGCTGTCGCTCCTCTCGTGACAGGCGACCACTCGTGCTGCGGCTGTTCTGTTCGGTGATGGGTTCGCGGTCAATGCGGTGACTGTTAGCGGGGTTCTCCTCGTCAACGAGCACAAAGTCAAGCTGTTTCTTGATGAGGTCGGCGCGAGCCACCTGGATGGTGATCGAATCCCCCAGACGATAGACGCGTCCACGACGGCGGCCGCGGATGCAGTAGTTCTTCTCGTCAAACTCATAGAAGTCGTCGTCCAGACCGCGAATGCCTACCAGGCCTTCGCAATGGGTCTCGTCAATTTCTACATACAAGCCCCACTCGGTCACACCCGAGATGTGCCCAGTGAACACGCCACCCAGTCGTTGTCCCATGAACTCGACTTCCTTGTACTTGATCGAGGCTCGCTCGGCATTGGCTGCGAGCTGTTCCTGTGAACTCATGTGCTTGCATCTATCCTCGAGCTTCACGGGATCCACACTCTTGCCGCCCGCTGCATACTCGTCGAGCAGGCGATGCACTGTCAAGTCAGGGTAGCGGCGGATGGGGGAGGTGAAATGGGTATAATAGTCAAATGCCAGACCGTAGTGGCCGATGTTGGTAGCACTATAGACGGCCTTGGCCATCGAACGGATGGCGAGGATGGCCAGCATCTCTTCTTCGGGTTTGCCCTTGGCCTGCTCCAGCATCTTGTTGATTGACTTGTTGATGTCTCGACCTGAACCCTTGGTGCGTACCTTGTAGCCGAAATGAGCTGCAATGTCGGCAAAGTTTTGAAGCTTGTCCAGGTCGGGCTTGTCGTGTACACGATAAACAAAGGCCTTGGCGGTCCTGTTCTTGGGTACCTTGCCGATGTGCTCTGCCACCTTGCAGTTAGCGAGCAGCATGAACTCCTCGATGAGCTTATTGGCCTCTTTGGACTCGTGCACGTGGACCGCAGTGGGTTTGCCCTGCTCGTCAATGTCAAACTTGATCTCCTCGCGGTTGAAGGACACTGAACCGCCTTCCTCAAAGCGGCGTCGCCTCAACTGCTGAGCCATCTCGTTGAGCACGGCAAGCTCGTCGGCGAGGTCACCCTTGCCAGTCTCAATAATCTGCTGAGCTTCCTCGTATGAGAAGCGCCTGTTGCTGCGGGTAACGGTGTGGCAGATGGTATATTTCTTTACCTTGGCCTCGGCATCCATCTCCAGAATGACCGAGTGGGTGAGTTTGTCCTCGTCGGGACGCAACGAGCAGATGTTGTTACACAGTTTCTCGGGGAGCATGGGGATGGTGCGGTCCACGAGATAGACCGATGTTGCACGCTCGTAGGCTTCCTTGTCGATAATGGAGCCAGGCGTTACATAATGGCTGACGTCAGCGATGTGGACGCCGATTTCCCAGTTGCCGTTTTTCAGCTTCTGGATCGAGAGTGCGTCGTCAAAGTCCTTGGCATCGGCGGGGTCGATGGTGAACGTGGTCACGTCGCGCATGTCGCGGCGCTTGGCTACTTCCTCGGGCGTGATGCCGGCATCCAGAGCCTCGGCTGCCTCGGTGACGTTTTCGGGGTATTTGTAGGGGAGGCCAAACTCGGCAAGGATGGCATGGATCTCGGCGTTGTTTTCTCCCGCAACACCCAGCACGTCAACGACTTCTCCGATGGGCGAATTGGCATCTTCGGGCCAGTCCACGATCTTGACGACAGCCTTATCTCCCGTCTTGCCACCCGCCAGCTTGTCTAATGGGATGAAGATATCGGTAGCGAGAAACTTGCTGTCGGTTGCCAGTTGGGCGAAATATTTCAACACCTGCAAGGTGCCGACAAATACTTGCTCCTTGCGTTCCAGGATCTTCACCACCTCGGCCTCGGGCTCCATGCCATGACGCGCCGCGCTGATGTGTACCAGCACGCGGTCTCCATTCAGGGCGTGCATCGAGTTGCGCTCGGCGACCATGATGGGTTCACCGTCATCGCTGGCAGTATCCACGCTGTTCTTGCCGTTGCTGCGGCGGATGAAGATACCCTCGGCTACCGATGATCGATTGGCGGCCTTGTAACTGCCTGGACCCACCTGAACGAGGAAGCCGTCGGCAGCGAGTTGCTCCAGAATATCGACGATGAGCGTGCGGCGTTTGGGGGTATTGGCACCCACGGCGGCCGACACCTGCTTGTAGTTGAAAGGTGCCTCGCCCTGTTCATTGAAGAAGTTAATGACCCTGTCGTGGTATTCCCGACGTTCTTGTCTCAACGATTGTAGTCCGCTTTTTTTTGCCATATAGTATTGATGTTTGTCGCTATTGGTTCTCGTTTAACCTACAAAGATAATGATTTTTGTTGACATCAATGGTCAAAGGTGGGCATTTTTGCTTTTTTAAGACCATATTTTCGGTTTTTACCTCTCTTATTCCGTGATACTTGATGTGTCGGACCGTTAGCGATGATCATAACAGTACTGGGCTGTTTGATGATACTTTTATTAAAAAACAGTTAATGGCTCCCTAAACTGAAAAGTTTTTACTACCTTTGCAGCCACCTTTACTTTGAAAACAACAATAGCAATGGATTTTTCAAGAATACGTAAGACTACAATATTTTCACTGTTAATAACTTTCCTGTTTGCACTCATGCCAGTGGAAGGTATCGCTGTGCCACAGCGTGCCGATATCTCTAAACCCACACGTGAGCGTGTGAGAAACAACGACAAGCAGCAGTCTGATGCCAAGGGCAAGAAAGACAATAAATCTGATGCTGCCGGCAAGAATGAAAAATCGGCGGCGACAGCCGCGGCTGCCGCCAGCAAGAAGGACACCAAGCAGGCCATCCGTGCCCCCAAGGGCGATGACAAGAAGGAAACTCAGCCTGCTGCCAAGCCTGACGAGAAGCCTGCTGCCCAGGCTCCTGCCACCGAGAAGAAGCCCGAGCCCAAGCCAGCACCTGTCGTCAGCAAGAACTATAACGGCATTGACGTTTCAAAATATCAGAAAACGATTGACTGGGACGTTGTGAGTAAGGACAAAAAGATCCAGTATGTTTACATCAAGGCGACCGAGGGCAGCGATCTGGTGGATGAACGTTATCAGCAGAACCTGCGCAATGCCCGTCGTGTGGGCATCAAGGCGGGTAGCTATCATTACCTGAGTACCCGTTCCAGTGTCACCAACCAGTTCAAGAACTTTGCCAGGACGGCGCAACGTGATGAGCAGGACCTCATTCCCGTCATTGATGTTGAGGTGTGCAAGCCGTGGAGTGCACAGCAGCTGCGTGACAGCCTCAAGGTGTTTGCCAATATGCTGGAGGACTACTATGGCTGCAAGCCCATCATCTATACCTATGAGAGCTTCTTCAAGAACTATCTGGGCAAGGCGTTTGCCGACTATCCCATCTTTATCGCCAAGTATAGCAGGACGTCCGATGAATTGCCCAATATCAATGGCTTGAAATGGATCCTGTGGCAATATTCCGATAATGGTCGCGTGAACGGTATCAATGCCAAAGTGGACCTGAGCCAATTCAATAAGGGACACAACATCAATGACATCCTGTACAGACCGAGCAAGCACAAGCCTCGGGTCAGTGTCATGGATGCTGTGGACCGTAATAAACCCAAGCCCATCACAGTCAAGCTGATGGATCAGCCCAAGACAAAAGAAGAGCAGGCTCAGGCCGAGAAACAGAAGGAAGAAGCCGAGAAGCGTGCTGCAAAGCAGAAGCGTGCTGAGGAGCGCAAGAAAAAGTTAGCCGAGGAAGAGGCTAAGGTCAAGGCAGAAAAGGAGAAGGCCGAGAAAGCTAAGGCTGATAGGGCAAAGGCCAACCGTGCCAAAGCTGAAAAAGCCAAGGCTGAGAAAGCTAAAGCTGAAAAGGAAAAAGCCGACAAGGCTAAGGCAGAAAAAGCCAAAGCTGAAAAGGCAAGGGCAGAAAAAGCGAAAGCCGAAGCCGAGGCTAAAGCCAAGCGTAAAGCCGAAGCCCAAAAGGCTCGTACCGAGAAAGCCAAGCAAGAGGCTTCCAAAAAAGCTAACAAGACCAACAAGTCGGCAAGCATCTCGGCCAAGTTGACCCAGTCACAACGCAATGACAGCATCCGTGCTGCACGTCAGCAAGGGCGCAAGATCAACAAGAGTTCGGCAGACAATGATTGATACAGGGCATATCCACTCATCAAGAACATGGCTGTGCTTCGCATTGCTGGCGATGCTCTTGCTGGGTGCGTGCCAGGGTGGCGGCAAGAGCATCAACAGGCGTACCGATGTGCCGCCCCGCAATCCTGAAGCCAAGTACAATGGCATTGACATCTCCAGCTATCAGGGCTTCATCGATTGGGACAAGGTGAGCAGTGACAAGGACATCAACTTTGTTTATATCAAGGCCACCGAGGGTGCGACCTATCGATCCCCTCATTATGCCCACAACATCACCCAGGCCCGTCGTCATGGCCTGTTTGTGGGCAGTTATCACTACATCACCTCCACCTCGACGATCCAGGAACAGTTCGAGAATTTTTCCAAATTTGCCCTCAAGTCGGTGCAGGACCTCGTTCCCATGGTTGACGTGGAGGTGAGGGGCAACTGGTCACGCAGCCAGTTGATCGACAGTGTGGAGAAGTTTTGCCAGCTGGTTGAGAGGCATTATGGAGTGCAGCCCATGATCTACAGTACGATGGGCTTCTATAACAAGAACCTTGCTCCGCAGTTCAACAAGCATCGCCTCTACATCGGGCGTTATTCCAATGAACGTCCCGAGATCAATTGGGAGGGAGAGTACACCATCTGGCAGTACAGCGAGACCGGCATCATCCCTGGCATCGATAATTATGTGGATTTGTGCAGGTTCCATGAGGATGTGTGGTTGGATGAAATTCTCCTGGCCAATCGATGACCGGGAGGATCAGATTATAGATTGGATTGAGATAAAACCGACGGCCGTGTCACGGCTAAATGCAACTGACTATTATGACTCTCATTGACGCTATCATCATTTTAATTGTGTTGGGCGGACTGGTGCTGGGATACCGCAAGGGCTTCATCGGGCAACTGTCGTCGCTCGTTTCCTGGGTTGTAGCGATTGTGTTGTGCTACAAGTGTGGTGATCTGGCGAAGGACCTTTTCCTGGCTTTTGTCCCAAGTGCGGCAACGTGGCCCCTGTCGAGCATTACTGTCAAGACGGTATCGCTGGCGTTTGCCTTCCTGATTGTGATGGTGATTATCAGGTTGGCGATGAGGCTTTTCAAGGGTACTCTTGATTCTGTGCATCTGGGATTTGTTGACAAGGCTGGCGGCTCGCTGCTGTTCATGTTCAAGTATGCCTTTATCCTGAGTATCGTGCTCAACCTGTTTTATGCCATCAATCCCGACATGGAGACCTTTGCAACCAAGCACATGCTGGAGAACAAGCCCTATGAGTTCACTCTCGACCTGATGCCTCGTGTCCTGGGCAGCGAGCAGATGCCCAGCGATTCCCTCAAGCTCTACCGCGACCTCATCGAACCTGTCCCCGTGGACACCACAACGTTTGACTAAGCGATGGACCTCCAGTTGACAGCCCCGCGACGGGTAGATGCTACTATCGCACTGCCCACATCCAAGAGCATCTCTAACAGGAGCTTGCTGATTGCTGCCCTGTGTGGCAATGAACCCCATGTGTTGCATCCTGCCCTGTGTGATGACACCGCGGTGATGGTCGAGGCCTTGGCGCGGCAGGACGGCGGCACCATCAATGTGGGTGCAGCAGGCACCGCCATGCGCTTCCTCACCGCCTATTTTGCCACTCGAGAGGGGGTGACGGTGACCCTTGACGGCACCGATCGAATGCGCCAACGCCCCATCGGCGTGCTGGTCGATGCACTACGCTCGTTAGGTGCCCATATCGATTATCTGGGAGAAACGGGTTATCCGCCCCTGCTCATTCATGGGACCTTGATGCATGGGGGCGATGTGGAGATGTCGGGAGGCGTGAGTTCCCAGTTCATTTCGGCTGTGATGATGATCTTGCCAGCCATCGGTGGTGGCACGATACGTCTCAAGGGAGACATCGTCTCGTTGCCCTACATTCACATGACCGCCGCTGTGATGCGTGAAATGGGTACAGACGTCAGTGTTCGGGATCATGCCATTACAGTGGGTAATGGCTATGTGGGCAATGACTATATTGTCGAGGCCGACTGGAGTGCTGCTGCGCCATGGTATGCCCTTGCAGCCCTCTTGCCAGGCTCGTCACTGCGTCTTGAGGGATTGAGTCCGGATAGCATTCAAGGGGATGCCCATCTGGTGGAGTTGGGTAGGAAGTTGGGCATCGAGACACGTTTTGATGCCAATGGTGCCATGCTCGATACCAGTCATTTCATCGGGTGCTGCTGCTCATGCTTTGCCGACATGTCTGCCACGCCCGATCTGGCTCTCTCATGGGCGGTGTTGTTGTGCTTGCTGGAGAGGTCCTTCCGCATGACGGGTGTGCGCACGTTACGTTTCAAGGAGAGTGACCGCATCGATGCCCTGCGTGAGGAACTCATGAAGTTGGGCTACGTGTTGAAGATCGAGAGCGAAGATGCCATCTCGTGGTATGGCGAGCGAGTCGCTGTCGCCCAGCATCCGCCAGTCATTGATACGCATGATGATCATCGCATAGCGATGGCCTTTGCTCCCGCTGCCGTTAGGTTTCCCGGGATCACCATTGCCGATGCTGAGACGGTTTCCAAGTCTTATCCGTCCTACTGGCGACATTTGGAGCAGGCTGGCTTTGTGTTAGTTAGGAGTGAGAAGTGAGAAGTTAGAAGTTAGGAGTGAGAAGTTAGGAGTGAGAAGTTAGGAGTGAGAAGTGAGAAGTTGCGGTACCTAACACCTAACACCTAAAGCCTAACGCCTAAAATGGCACAATTTGTGCAATCACAAGTGAAAAAAGATTATGAAAACAAAACTCATCATCATGCTGTTGTCCGCACTGTTTGCTCTGGATGCGACGGCCCGCGTGGGGCTTGACCGCATCGTTGTGATCAGCGACATTCATCTGCTGAGCCCTGAACTGGTGGTGCCTGGTGCTGCCATTGACCGCGCCGATGCTGGGGAAAGCAAAATGATGGCCCAGAGTGACGCCATCATGCGTTCTGTCACCGACAGCATCATTGCTCTCCATCCTTCGCTGGTGTTGATCACCGGTGACCTGACTTATAACGGTGAACGGTTGAGCCATGAGCGCGTGGCACA
>Ga0247611_10007609_pt1 | contig 13540 bp, 23 predicted proteins | sample 177DNAGHGhighgp2_FD_192422 | JGI IMG/M metagenome (GOLD analysis project Ga0247611, IMG submission 192422) | Sheep rumen microbial communities from Palmerston North, Manawatu-Wanganui, New Zealand - 1770 DNA GHGhigh gp2 | ecosystem: Host-associated > Mammals > Digestive system > Stomach > Rumen... | reverse complement strand
AGAGCTTTTGCAGAATGCTGGAATTTAGAGAGCATTAATTTACCTAAAGTGCCTTTAGTTTCATTACAAACTTTTCGTCTTTGTACTAACCTTAAAACAGTTTCTTTGTCGCAATGTATATCAGTATATGAAAATGCTTTTGATAGTTGCGCCTCATTAGAAAGTGTTGATCTCCCTGCGGCAACAACCCTTTATCCTCAAGCTTTTGTAAACTGTAAAAAATTAAAGGAAGTAAATATTCCAAATGTAACTGTTATTGGAAACTATTGTTTTTCTGGAGCTTCAGCTTTAACTTCTATGACAGTAGATCTTAATAAATTAAAAACTATTGGACAAGCAGCCTTTTAGGGCGCAGCAGTTCCACTTTCAGAAACCGGTAGCGCCATTATTTACCTCCAAGCTTTTATGATGGCTTTTTTACCATCTATTATGTCTATTGGAAGTACAGCTATTCCTAGTCAATGCTTCGCGGCAGGAAAGGGGCTTATAACTTTAAATGCTCCATCCGCGTCTGTTGTTGGCTATTATGCTTGTGCAAATTTAAGCACATTAAAAGAAGTTAATGCTCCTCATTTATAGAATATATCAAGCTATGCTTTTAGTGGATGTTCTTAGCTTGAAAAAATTGATATGTCTTAGATTATTTCAATTTTTAGCGGCGCATTTTAGAATACAAAATTAAGTGAAGTTGATTTGCCAGCAATAACAAATATGTAGGTATATGCTTTTGCTTATTGTAGTGATTTAAAGAAGATTAAGTCTTTAGGATCTATAACGCAAATTCCATCCAATTGTTTCACTAGAACTGGATTTGAAGAACTAGAAGGTCCTAGTAATATAACTGCTGTGCAAATCCAAGCGTTTTCTTCTTGTTCGCTTTTAAGAACAATATCTGGTTTTGACAATTTGCAATCAATTTATTCTAATGCATTTTATTATTGTTCAAATTTAAGAAGTATTGATTTTCCAAGAGTAACATTAATGGGAATGTCAGCTTTTGCTTATTGTTATAACCTATCAATGGCAAAATTCTCAAATCTACAAACTTTAAATAGCTGGGCTTTTTAGGGATGTAGCTAGTTAAAACAATTATATCTATTGGGATCTACTGTATGTAATCTGGTAAATATAAATGCTTTTAATGGAGCTGGTTTATCAGCTTCGGATGCAGCTATTTATGTTTTGCCGTCTCTAGTAAGTGCATATCAGGCTGCGGCAAGGTGGAGTACATATTCATCTATTATTCAAGCTTATAGTGAGTAATGAGATAAAGGAGGATTGGAATGACTTTAGATATTTTAATTCCAAGATACGATGAAGAATTCGAGGTTGTTAAGCCAATGCTTGACAGCCTCGCAATTCAGCAAAGTATTGAGTTTAAGGATTTACATGTAATTATTTGCAATGACGGCGAAGACAAATGGTTGGATATACCAAACATTTATCCATTTAAAATTAATCAATTTAGTATAAAGCATGGCGGCGTAAGTGCAACTCGTAACGCACTACTAGACTATGCTACCGGAGACTATGTCATGTTTTGTGACGCAGACGATATGTTTATCAATGCTTGCGGTCTTTATATTATTTTTAATGAAATAAATAATGGTGGCTTTGATAGTTTTGTCTCTGCTTTTACTGAAGAAACTAGGATTCCAGGAACTGACGTCCCCATTTATGTTAATCATGATATTGATTCAACATTCGTACACGGAAAAGTTCATCGAAGACAGTACCTTATTGATAATAATATTCGTTGGAATCCGAGCCTTACAATCCATGAAGATAGTTTCTTTAACATTCAATGTCAAGAATTAAGTCAAAACGTTAGATATTGTCCCACTCCATTCTATCTTTGGAAGTGGAGAAATAATTCCGTTTGCCGCCACGATCCTAAGTATATTTTAAAGACATATAATAATATGCTTGATTCTAACGATGCCCTTCTTGATGAATTTGTTAAGCGAGGGCATATGGATAAGGCGGCGACATTATGCGTCACTATGATTTTTGATGCATATTATACAATGAATAAGCCCGAATGGATTAATCAAGAGAATAAAGAATATCGTGATAAAACAGAAAAACGTTTCGCTGAATATTATGTTAAAAGAAAAGAACTTTGGGACATGGTAGCTACTCCTGAAAAAATGCAAATAAGCAATATTATTCGTGGAAGAGTTATTAAAGAAGGAATGCAAATGGAAGCTGTAACTATTAATCAATGGCTTGATAAAGTTGTTGATTTAATTAAGTGAGGTGAGAAAAAATGGAATATGATTTTGATAAATATGCTACGTTCGGTTCTGATGGCGGCGGCGAATTTTATGGTTCAAAATCTAAAGAAGACATTGGTTATACTGACGGTGCTCCTGATAAGTCATGGGAACCTTTTCAGACTGCAACTGATTCAATTTCACCTGTAAAAAAAAATGAAAAAATTTTAGGAATGACTTATGGTTACTTTGCTAATCGCGGTGAAATTATTGCTCCAAATGGAATTAAATCATAGCGAGCAATGTATAATCTCGGAATTAACTGGGTTTGCTTAACTGCCGTAAATTATCAAGAAACTTATCATTCAACTAAAATTTATGCAGACCATTTGAGAACGCCTTCTGATTATGATATTGAACAATTTACTAAGACTGCTCATGCAAAAGGAATTAAAGTATGCCTTAAACCCATGATTCATTCAGAAGATAATGTTTGGCGTGCGCATATTGGCTTTCCTGATTTAAATATGGATGACCTTAATGCATATTGGCAGCCTTGGTTTGAATCATATAAAAACTTTATTCTTCATTATGCAGAATTGGCATAGCGTTGCGGCATAGAAATGTTATGTATTGGTTGTGAAATGCTTGGCACTGAACATCGCCGCTATGATTGGGAATATATCATTCAAGAAGTTCGAAGAGTATACAAAGGTACTGTTGTTTATAATACCAATCATGACCATGAAGACTCTCAAGAATGGTTTGATATTCTGGATTATATTGGTACATCTGCTTATTATCCAGTTGGTGAAAAAGATAGTTCATATGCAGGTATGTTAAAAGGTTGGCAAGAAGTCAGATATAGACTTGATGCTATTGCTGAAAATAGAAATAAACAATTTATTTTTATGGAGATTGGATGTCGTTCTATTGATGACGCATCCAAGCACCCGTGGGATTTTACAGAAAAACTAAAATATAATGAAGTTTAGCAAGAAGACTTCTATCGCTCTTGCATGAATACATTTTATGATGATCCTTATTTTGCCGGCGTATTCTGGTGGGATTGGCCTACTAATCTCCCTGACAAAAAGGGCGCTGACTTCTATATTTATTAGAAATCAGCAGAGCGTTATTTAACAGAGTTTAATAAAGCTAAAACATTAAAGCAGAGATAAAGAAAATTTACATTTATAGAGAGAAGACTAAAAAACTTCTCTCTATTCTTTTATGGAGGGATTTTACAATGACTAAAGAACAAGAAAAAGAAATTGTTAAGGCTAAATTCTATGGTTTTATGCCATATCAAATTGCTGAAGTTATGGATATTAGTGTTCCTGACGTAATTAAAGTCTTGAAGGAAAATACAGACTATATGGAAGAGTTGGGAGGTAGAAACTATGTAGATGAAGGGAATTGATGTAAGTATGTGGCAAGGCAAAATTGATTGGTCTAAATTAAAAGACCAGATTGATTTTGCAATTTTGCGTGCAGGTTTCGGTAGAGAAAGTTTCCAGAAAGACTCATAGTTTGAAAATAACTACAAGGGATGTAAAGATAACGACATTCCTTTTGGTGTTTACTGGTATTGCTATGCTACTACTGTGGAAGATGCAAAAAGAGAGGCTAAGACCTGTATTGAAATTTTGAAGGACAAGAAGTTTAATATGCCAGTGTGGTATGATATTGAAGAAAATGATACCTTTGCAACTGGTAAGGAAAATACTTCAAATATTGCCTCAGCGTTCTGTGAAGCATTGAAAAAAGCAGGATATAAAGTTGGTATCTATTCTTTTTATAGTGCTTTAATGACTTATTTTACTGATGAAGTAAAAGAAACTTATGATTTGTGGCTCGCTAATGTTGGACCAAATGGAGAAGATTTGTCTGAAACTTCATTTAAAGGTCATGTAATGTGGCAATATTCTTGGAAGGGTAAGTTTGCTGGTATTATTGGCGATGTTGATAAGAACTATTGTTACAAAGACTATTCCGCCGCCGAAGAAAAGCCAGAAAAAAAGAATGCATCACCTGTCGTCGCGGCGGCAAAGAAGAAGAAAGAAGTCGAAGCTACAAAAACAAAAGCAAATAAAGTAACCGATGAAAAGATTGATGTTATTTACAGTGCTTATATTGGTCAGTGGCTTGGTACAATTACAAATTACAATGAAACAAATTGTAATGGATTTGCTGGTATTAAAAACAGAGGTATTTCTGGTATCGCGGCAAAAGCTACAAAAGGAACTATTAGATATCGTGTCCATACTGTTAACGGTGGATGGCTTGGTTGGATGACTGACTTTAATCAGGCTAACTGGGTAACTGGCGTTGCAGGAATCGCAGGAAGAAATATTGATGGTTTCTAGGCAGAACTCGTAGGAGTTCCAGGTTATTAGGTTGAATATCGAGTTTCTACTTATAGAACTAAAGGATACCTTGCTTGGATTAGAGGCTATGGTTTTGGACCTTATGGCTATGCAGGTATCTATGGACAAGTTATTGATGGTATTCAAATGAGGATTGTAAAAATTTAATGGGGTGATTTAATGTTTGATACTTTATTAAATGCAAATGCAGGTTCAACTCTTGGACTTGCAGGTACATTAACTGCAATTAATATTATTGTGGTAGAAGTATTAAAAGCTGTCTTACCTAAGAAAATCCCTACAAAGATTGTTACAATTATTTCTGCTATGATTATTGCTATTAGCTATATGTTTGTTTTTGATGCCGTTAGCTTATAGAATGGTTTTATCGGTATAGTTAGTGGTTTTGTCATAGCTTTTATTTCCATGTATGGCTTTGATTCTTTAAAGGATATCCTTAATAGATTCAAGGTCAAAGATGAAGGTGGTGAGAAATAATGGCAGATGTTAGAACACCACAGGATGATTTTAATAATCTTGTCAAAAATTTGATTCAAACTACTGAAGTTCAAGATTTCAATGGCGCATTGCTTGCAGGGCTTGAAAATCAGACTCCTGATTTTTGGCGTTATCTTGTTAACTTCATGTATAATGAATATAAAAATTCTTATTTAGGTCATGCTCCTATTGAAGAAACAGATTTTCCAGATAACGCGGAATCATTTGTTGAATGGTTGAATAACAACATTGATATTGATAAAAATGGTAATTGGAATACAATCTGGTCTTCAATTAAAGAAAATGTTATTAATGGAGAAAACCCAGTATGGAATGAATCAATTAAAAAGATTATCTAGGGTTTTATTAATGCATTTGATGTAAATGGTAAAATTTATATCAAAGGCAATGAAGAAAATGACGGCATTTATATTAGTATTTTAGATCTCATGCGTGCAAATGCAGGCAACAGATTTGATGGTAATTCAGATACTAATGATTGGGTTGTTCCTAATATCAACATAGATGGAAATACTTATGGAGAAGTAAGATAGAAAGATAAGATTATTTCTGTTCTTAATAATCCAGAGAATCTTCAATATACAAATGGTGCATGGGCACCGGCTTATTTAACGCGAGTTTCAGAAGAATGTGTAGCAATTTATACAAATTATTCTGCATCGCATAAAAGTTTTGAAGAAGCAGTTGCAGAGAATATGACTCAATATACTTCTCTATTATTTGATTATTGGGGCATTACCTTAGCGGATTATAAAGAAATTCTTGATAATGATGAAGGAGTAGCGCTTGCTCAGAATTTTTTACGTTATGCAGGAATGTATCCAGATAAGCCGGTTGAATTTGCAGACTATCCAGAACTTGATAATTTCTTTAAAAATAATATTGTAAGAGATTTATGTGAAAATCTTGATGTCAATTATTGGATTAGACTTCTTATGCCGGAGTATCTTCGTAGGGTTGAGGTAGAAGATCTTAATAGAAACTTTTGGGTTCTTGGGCAGACAACAACTGCAATCTGTTCCTTTTTGTTTGGACCCGATGCTCCTTTCGCAAAATTATTCGAAGATATGGCGGCAGAAATAACTTAGCTTTGGGAGAATATTTTATATTTATGGCTTGCATATGCAATGATAACTCAAAAAGAAGAAGTGACAGATATACATACGGAAGTGCTCTATCTCCCTATTAGTGAAGTTGAATCATATCTTAAATTTGATAATTTTGATGAAGGATCAATAGCCATTGATTCATAGTTTTGGGATAAGGTCAAATAGAGATGCGATTATATTGTAAAAAGTCATCCTGATTCTCATGTTATTATTGCTCCCAAAATTAGAATTGATAACTATAAGCATAATTATTATTCTAAAGAAATTTTTCCCGGTTTAATGATATTTAATAGAAACTCAAATACATATAGCTTTTGTAAATTTGTTGTTTCTGAAAACGACGATACAACTGATGGAGTAGTTATTGATGCTACAACAGCAAATCATTTTAACTTATGTTGGGCTATTAAAGAGAATGAATTTACTTACGAGTTTGTTCCTGCCGATGAAGCCGCTTCACAGGTAGCATATAAAGATAGCCCTTACTATATCCTATTAAGAACTTCTTGTGTTATTTCTTCTTCTTATAGCACACAAACTCATTTAATTCATCTTAATGGTATTACTATTAAAGCAAATGATGTTGCGGCGACATTCTGTTTACCTTATCCTAATGAAACTATTGATACATATGAAATAGTAACAGGATATAATGAAGGCGCTTCAACTATTACTTTTACCCATACTGAAAAAACGGCAAGAGGAACTATTCCAGATTTTGATCCTTCTAACTATCCTTATGAGGTAAATATTTCTTTGGTAAAGAAAGGATATTATTAGGGAGAATTGGTAAGCTGGTTAGCTCCACTCGGTATTCAAACCGAAGTAGTAGAAGCTCCTCCGTCTGATTAAGGAAGTGATATGGAATGAACATTAGTTTAATACAGAGTATATTAAATGATTTATTTAATACTGATTTCTCTGTTCCTCAATAGGATAATCCATATTATACTTTTCTTTACGAACTGGCAGAAAATTTACCTTCTGGAGAAAGTAAAATTGATTTAGATAGTAACTTCCCCTACACACCAGTAGGGGAAGAAGTTCCTGATTGGAGAACTTCACTTTTTGATTCCTAGGGCAATGTAAAGCCTATTTGGAATGAATCGCTTAAACAACTTTGGGAAGTAATTAATGAATATCGTAAGCAGCCAACTGATGCAAATAGTAAAGATCTTAGAACTATTAAGGTTCATAATGAGCCTGCCAAATTATGGATAGATGATTCTAATGATGTTCTTATTGATGATATTCGCTATGCCGACGCAGGCTACAATTTAAACGGTAATAAAACTCCTTCAGAATAGATGTTTGAAGAGTGGGTGAAGCCTTGGGGAAATTTAGCCGGAAACACATATAGACAGGTTCGTGGAACTGATTTTATTTTTAAACAGGTAATTGACAAAATTTATCTTCAATTTACGAATCAATATTCTATTGATGATTAGCGTACTAACGAAGGTAGAGATATAATCAATAGTGAAATAAGATTACTTATGCCAAAGAACTCAAGGAATGTTTTTATTGAAGATCTTAATAGAAACTTTTGGGTAATTGGTAATGTGGTAGGCGGCATTTGTGCTTATATTTTTGGAGCTAGTTCTCCATTAAAAGATATTTATTCTCGTTTGTTACAAGAATTGATCTAGCTTTGGGAAAATACTATTTGTTTGTGGCTGTTGGCTTGCCTTACTTTGCTTAAGCCTTGTACAGATATTCATGTTGAAATGTTTTTTGTTCCTGAATCAGAGAATTAGCTTTATAGAAAATATGATAACTTTGATGAGTTCAAAAATATTGAAGCTAAGAAGTGGGAGATTATTAATAGAACCGTTGCTTATGCTAAAAAATATCAAGGCTCAAATTGTGTTATGTTCCCTTGTATAAGAAAAAATAACTATGAGAAAAACTATTTTGATACAATGGTTATCCCTTATGTTATTTTTATTATAAGATAGAGCGGCGGCGAAGATAAGGTTGTTGTGCAGGAACTTACTTGCAATAATAGAAATAATTGGATTGAAGTTTCCCCTCATGCTTATCGAAAGAACTTATGGTGTGCAAGAGAAACTGATATGTTCTATTATTATTCTTATCCTTTGAATGATATTCCTGCTAAACGAGACGAGTCTGAAATGGCTCATAAATACTACGGCGGTTTAAGACCCGAAATTTCTATCGGTAATAAGGCATTCCGTGGCGGAAACATTATTCTTGAAGATATAAGTATAACATTTTCCGATGCAATTGGAACGAGTTTTTGTTTTCCTGACAATACAAAAATATAGTATCATTATGATACATTAAGTTCAGATGAAAATGGTAAGATTAATGATACAGTAAAAAATGTAGTTCTTTCATCTGCTTAGCCAACAGAGGTTCTTTCAATTTTGCCGCGAAATGGAAATGAATCTGCTTTTTATCTTGGAGATTTCCCAACTGACTATGATATTAGTGTTTAGGGAAAGCACTTCGCTGTAATTTCTGAAGATAATCTTAAAACAAAAAGTTATCTTATTAAAATTGGTTAGTATCTTCCGAAAATTTATAATACAAATACTGGACTTTAGACTTCAACAATTTATGCTAATCCTGAATATTTTTCAGAATAGCTAACAAGTTCTTTGAAGCGTACAAGTTATGAACTTAACTATACTCCAAATAATAAAAGCTTTTATTCTTATACTGGTTTGCCTTTAAGTCAATCAGAATTTTATGTTTGCGATGCAAGCAAGCCTTGTTTCTTAAGATCAGAGGATTTAAACGCAAAAGACAATCCTAATGATACTCCTTGGGAAAAGTTAAGGACTATTGGAAATGAAGTTATTTCTGAATTTATAAGAGTAAATGAAATAGATGACATTTCTTATTTCATGGCAGCAGTTGGAGTAAGTCCATGGAAAAATCAACCTAGCGCAAATCCTTCTTAGGGCTATTGGATTAATACAGTATTAACTCATATGTATCGTTTTATTCCTCATAGACTCGTAGCTTTTTGGGATAAATATTCTATTACAAAAGAATAGATTCAAAGATATGAGTTTGAAATTAATGGAGAGGTTTGTTACTTAGAGTGCCTAGGTTTTGTAGGAAAAGTAGAACGAGCCTTTGGCGGCACATATAACTTTAAATTGTCAGGAACAACTTGGCGTCTTCCTGAATTACGCTCTTATTATGATAAGTATTATAATAATTTCCTTGAGTTAAAAGATACTTATGATAATGAAACAAAATATTATTTGGATATGGCAAAATATCCTGATGATAGTGAAATAAAATAGAAATTCTAGTAGGCAAAAGAGGCAGAGGATTGGTCTATTTTTGAATAGTATCTTAGCGACAATTATGATACCTATGCAAATGATTTCTTGCCAGAGATTTCTGTTGGTGAAAATATTAGTACACTTGCTGGTCTTTGGTGCGTATATGACGGAAATGTTAAATAGAGAGCGGAAGAGCAACAGCCTAAAGAAATTAATCATATTTATCATGAGGAAATCTTTTCTTTCTATGATAAGGAATAGAAAATAACTTACGATGCAAAATATAGAGAAGTCGGTAATACATTCTTTATTTTTAAAGATGGTCAAATTATTCTTCCAAAAGGAAATGAAAATGGCTATCTTGAAATTAATAAAGAAAAGTATTATGCATATTCAAGATCTTAGGGTGTAACAAATCCTCGACTTGTTGATGGAACTTACATTATGGAAATTGATAATAACATTATTAAACCTGACAGAATCGAATTTTAATTTTAAGGGAGAAGCCAAAATTTGACTTCTCCTTTATTTTATGATATAATAAATTAAAGAGGTGAGAGAATGGAAGAAGTTAAATACAATATTCGCCAACAAAACATTATTGGTTCAAATGCACCAAATATTTTATGTATGGCTACTGCCGCGGCAGGAAAAACGAAAGTAATTATTGCTCGAATTAACCGCCTACTAGATGAGGGTATTCATCCTTCTTCTATTGTAGCTTTTACTTTTACAAATTAGGCTGCGGAAGAAATGAGAAAACGACTCGGTGATAAATGTAGAGGTATGTTTATTGGTACTCTTCATTCTTATGCAAATAAAATTTGCGGCATCGCCGGCGTTGAAACTAAACAAGACATTGCAATGGAAAGATTCGATGAAATTCTAAGAAAAGCGAATCGAATTCCAATATCTTGTTTCCCTGATGTTGATTATTTATTTGTCGATGAGTTCCAAGATACAGATGTCTTACAATATAGATTCATTCAGCGAGTTCCTGCTAAAAATAGGTTCTATGTCGGAGATGAACGACAATTCATCTATTCCTTCCGTGGAGCATCAGATGAGTTTATTCGTGGACTTGCGGAAGATCCATCATTTAAAAAGTATTTTCTTGTTGAAAACTATCGTAATCCGCCCAACTTTATTAGGTTTGCAGATAGTTTCTTAAATACTATGGATAAAATTTCTCCGCCTAGTATTCCAACATTGACTCAAGAGGGATTTCTCGATACCAAATGCGCATTTTCAGATGCAGTAGAAGAAATGACATGGACTGATAATTGGATTGGTTGGGTTATTCTTTGTCGTGCTAATAGTGAAGTTGAAGCTGCACAAGAATATTTAGATGGTAATAATAAACAAAAAATTAAGATTCCTAATGTTATTGTTAAGCGAGGCGACCTTGACCTTGAAGCAATGGGTGATTTACTTAATCAAAATAGAGTAAAAATTATGACGATTCATTCTGCTAAAGGTCTTGAATTTGATAACGTCGTTGTCGTTGGAGCAAAGAGCTTTAGTCTTGAAGAAAGAAGAATCTCCTATGTCGCCGCGACCAGAGCAAAGAAATCTCTGTATTGGTGTAAAACAATTCGCACATATAAAGGCAAAGCAAGGGGCAACAAACATTTGGCAGGAGATATTTTTAAGAGTCAAGATATTGACATGGTAAGTTTTGGAGAGTAATAATGAATGTTGTAAAGATTTATGAAGATGAAGACCAAGAAGTATATATGCTTAAGGCATTAGCTGATTGGCTGTCAAAAAAGAAAACAAGTCAGTATGTTTATGAAGATGAGTTTGAAGATGTTCTTAATGAAATGCTCAGCTATATTGAGGATCCATATTCAAAAAAAGTCTATACAGCAAGAGGGAAAATCCCAGTTTTTTCAAAGGGCGGCGATTTACTTCTGTTATTTGGTCGCATGATGCTTTTTAACGAAGCGATTTTCTTAATTAAAGATTCCTATACAGCGCTAGTTGGACCAATAACTGAGTCTTGGAGAGATGATTTATGTGATCTAATTCATCACTACTATAAGCTTCAAGGGCTTGGCGAATGTTATTGCATCTTTTTTGAAGAGCCGATCCACAAGGCGGACGGTTTTCTTTACTTTGATTATGAAAATGAAGATAATGAAATAGTCATTCTCCCCTTCATTATAAATGACGGGAAATTTAAGAGGATTGATGAATAAATTTTACATTATAGTGTAGCTCTTCCGTTGAGTTATTATTTTTACAGTAGTCCTTTAGATGTCTTTATTGACAAAAGGAGGATTTAAATGAAAAGAGATAACCTACGCACAGGAGTAATGATTTCAGGATTTTTACTCGTAATAGTTTTTATCACTATAATTTTTTGTTGCACATTTTGCGGCAAGACTGGAGTTCAACCAATCGAACCGGATTCACAATCGGAGATTTCTATTTATGAAATCACAACAGCAACCGAGATTTTTACTGATGTTACAACGGAATCTACAACAACAGTAATTGAAACTACTTCTGCTACCCCAGAGGAAAGTACAACTACTGTCGGAGTCGTAACAGAAACTACGTATGAGCAAGCTACTACCACATCAGAGGAGCTTGTTCAAACATCGGATACGGTAGTAACAGAAACAACTCCTTCACAAATTTATGAATTGATTACGACGTCTTCTGCGCCCGCAACACTAAAGGGCGCAGAGGAAATTGCTCTTGAAGTGTGGCAAGGTTTATGGGGTAATGGAGATGAGCGAAAGGAACGTCTTGAAGCCGCAGGCTACGATTACGATGAAATTCAAAAAGCTGTCTGCGAAGTAAGAAAAACATTCAATCAATCTACTACAACTACTGCGCCTATTGAAAATACACCTTCTGGACTTAAGATTCAGTTTGTAAAAACCTTTTCACGAGGAACTTTTTATTCTCCTGACGGACTACCAGTTGGTGGTTCAGGGAGACAGCTTATTGATTGTTCTCAGGGCAGCGGCGGCATTAAAGGTTCTGTTGCAAGTTGGGAACTCTATAGAAAATATACGTATAACTATAATGGAGAACGTACCCTATTGTATCTTGAGGTACATGGCTATCCACAGATGAATGGTCTTTATTACCTTGATGATAGTAACTTAGAGGGAGTAAATGATGTAATTGATTTCTTTTATTTATATGATAGTAACTGTCAATTCCAAAATTAGGGTGTTGTCCAAGTTGATTGCTCTATTGTTTTAAACTAATAAAATAAAATGTGATTACTGTAAAAATATCTTATCGGAGGGCGGCATTAAAATGTCGTCCTCTTTTTTAATTCTTTGACTTTTTAGGAAAAATATGTTATACTTAAATAAAGAGGTGATAAATATGGGTAAAACATTTATTATTGCCGACCTTAGATTATTTAATGAAGACCTTGCTACAGAAATGGGATATGATGATTTTGAAATTATGAATGGAGAAATTATTAGGTCTTGGAATTCCGGCGTTAAACCAGAAGATGATGTTATTATCATGGGTGACGTTGGAGATGCAACTCAAAAACAGTTGAAGTCTGTTATCTCAAAGCTTAATGGTACTTTATGGCTAATATCTAAAACGGCAAAACAACAATTTACAGAAGAAGAGTGGAATGATATTGGTATTACTCACGTATGGAGTGTACCGCTTTTCAAAACTTTTGATAATGGCGATGAAATTTATTATCCAATTCAAGAAATTAAGGTGATGTCAGTTTATGAAGAGCAATATAAAGTTCTTGTCGTTGACCATAATAATCCAGTTGAAGGATTAACTAAAGGAATCATGCTCTCCGCTGATGCGGCAAAATGGCAGTACTGTCCTCTTGATACAGATAATATAATTGAATTACACAAAAATATGCAAGAATTTGAAGCTATGAGTGGCGATGAAGAACATCGTTCAGATGTTAAGGAGGAAGCGAATGAGCAAGTATAAAGTTAGAGATATAACAGAAGAAGAGGCAAAAGAAATTGCGGAAGAAGGATGTTTTACTTTTATTGGAGAAATTGTGGGGTTCTTTGTTTTTCCTGCAATTTTGATGGCGATTTGGAATCGTA
>Ga0247611_10007608_pt1 | contig 13541 bp, 15 predicted proteins | sample 177DNAGHGhighgp2_FD_192422 | JGI IMG/M metagenome (GOLD analysis project Ga0247611, IMG submission 192422) | Sheep rumen microbial communities from Palmerston North, Manawatu-Wanganui, New Zealand - 1770 DNA GHGhigh gp2 | ecosystem: Host-associated > Mammals > Digestive system > Stomach > Rumen... | reverse complement strand
AAAGTAACAGAGGGGAACTGTTAGTCATAACTAACTCAAATTTGGGATCACTAACTCAAGTAAGACTCCCCTAACACTGGTTAGTAGTTCTTAATCATCAACTATATGTATAGTTTAGTTATAACTATTTTTATAATTTCACCTACTCTTATAGTTCCCCTCGCCTGTTCATACCTAAAGGTGTAGTTACCTATTACTATAGTTGAGTCTATATTTATAAGTACCTATATTTATAAATGTTACAGATTTATTACATTAGTTGTTACAAAACCTTAACAATAAATTGTTTGACTAAATACCCTCCATATGGTACCATATACTTGAGGGTAGACCTACCCCACGCGCGGCGCGTGCCCTGCGTGCGGTCTGTCCGCCTTCCGGCAGTTTCCGCAAGTCGAAAGGATGTTCTTTGACAACTTCATAGCATTTTAGCAGGTGACTGCCTTTGTAACATTTTTGTAACATTTTTGTAACATTTTTGTAACATTTCATTTAGTCAACTAAACCGCAAGTACAGGTTCAGCGGTTTAGTCAACTAAACACAAGAGAAAGGAAAGGTAAGAAAAATGGCAAAGAAAAACGAAAAAATGGAAATCATCGTAAACGGTCAGGCATTCGAAGTAGCCAACAAAGAGCTTGGAAAGAATCTTAAGAACATCTTAAATGAGATGGCGAAGATGCATAAGTCATCCTGGGGATACGCTAAAGCCTATCACAACATTATCAAAAATTCCCTCTGGTCTGATGATTTCAAAAAGCAAAAGGATTTTGCGGATTTCATGGGAATTACGAACGGCGCTATTAGTCAGCTGGTAGGCGGTGTTGATTTCATTAAAGAACATGAAAACTTCACAGAAGAAAATATCAGCGTAACAAATGCTTACTTAATGAAAACAGTTTCCATTAAAGATGATGATGGAAAAAAAGTAAATGTAACAGAAGCTTTCATTAGTTGGTTATCTGCTAATGGACACGAAGTAAACGCAGGAACAACATCTAAGACTCTTAAAGGCTGGATAAAGGAATACAAAGATAGCCTTGAGGCAATTGATGTTGATGCAACAGAAGAAGAAATCACAGAAGAAAATGCAGATGTTCAGGGTGAGAACGGTTACACCTATCAGCCCGCCGACTATGATTTATTCTTCACTATCCATATTGCAAAGGATAAAGAAGAAGTAGGGCTTGAAAATCAGTATCACATCATGGAAAAGAATACTGTATGGAAAAAGGATGAAGGTGTGTCGCATGAGTACAAAGAACAGCTTGTGGGCATGGAAGCACTTGCAGAATATCTTCAGAACATGGCTGATGCTGTAAAGAAAGCTGTTGATGAAAAGAAGAAAGCAACAGAAACCAAGTAACATAACCGAATAAGGGACAGGGGCGCAAGCCCCTTTTCCCTTTAGTTAACTAAATGAAAGGAAGGTAAGAAATGAATATTGTTATTACAGGTTTAGTTGAAAAAACATTCAAAAAGGTTCTCGATTCCAAATTTAAGGGATTTATTGAGATGGAAGATGAAGGTGGGATTCGACTTTATAATCTTTTCATTGTTATAGATTCCGATTCTCGATTCAGCGTTAATAATATTAACGGATCGATTGTTAGAATAGCAATCAATGATTCCGTTTTGTATTTACATTCTGATGAATTTTTGGAGGTAAGAATATCGTGATTCCAGAATATAGACTAATTGAACGTTCAGATGGTATAATACAAGGATATAGAATAATCTGTGAGGGTGATTTAGATAGTTGTCTAAATACATTGTACGGGTGCGAAGTTTCTAATATAGATTCAAATGACTCTTATAATAGAGAATATACCATCGAAAGAATGAAAGTAAGCGCGAATAAATCGCCTGAAATTAAACTTAGCGATACTGAAAAAAGGATTTTTCTTGCAGCAATGACAAGAGAAATGAAGATTTGCAATGAAGTAGATAATCAGATTCCAGACGGCATAATGTTAACCGATATATGCAGACGGATTGAAAGAAAAGTAAAGAAAGTTTTATTTTAGAAAGGAGACTTAACATGTCAGAAATCAATGTATTCAGCAAAAAGAGAATTGGAAAAGATGGTCGGTCATTCTATACTTACTTTGGTAGACTTAAGAAGAAGGACGGAACAGAAGTGAGTGTTGGCGTCAAGTTTAAGGATACCTACGATTGCGAAATACCTCTGGTATTCCCGACAAAGATTATCTTCAACAAAGAGGATGCGAACCTGTCGCAGAGAAAGTATGAAACTGAAGATGGTAACATCGCAGTAGGGTATACATTATGGTTGAACAGGTGGGAAGAAAATCCGTTTGAGGACGATTCACTTGACGACTTCATCTGATAACAGATTTAGTCAACTAAACTTGGGGCGGATGAAAATCCGTCCCTATTTTTATGAAAGGAGTTTAATATGAAAAACAATAATATTCCTAGCAATAAATGGACTGTAGAAGAATTAAAATCGTATATTCGCGAAAGCACAAAGGAAGCTAATGCACGCATTCATTCTTACATGAAACTTAATTTGAAAGACCCTGTATTTGAGCGTGTCACTGAAAAGTTAATGCGAGTGAACCCAACAAAAGGGAATAAACTTAAATTAGGATTTGCCGGACAAAAGAAGTCTCAGCTTTTAGCAAGAGCAAAACGATTTGAGGAATTTAGAAGAATAGATACAATTACTCCGGAAGCGATTCAGGAAGAAAAAGATAAAATTTGGCAAGCATATGAAACTTTCACCGATAATTATGGTTATGATATGTCATTAGATGCTTATGAGTCAATGGTTGATGCATTCGGAACATTAGGCGATGAAATCTTAGGTACATTTGATTACATGGCCTTAGTAGAAGAATATGCTGAGGCTGTCGATGAAGGTTTGGAAATTGATTTAGTTAAAATTGTTAATAATGAGTTGAAAGTGCATAAAGGAATTGATGCAAAACAAAGAGTTGACAATTTAGTGCAAGCAATAAGAGAAGCTGCAAATCTTGAAAGGAGTAAGAAATAATGGATAATAGTTTATATGAAAATATTTTAAAGAGTGAAAAATATGATAACGAAAATATCATCGAAGAAGCATTAGAAATTTTTTATGATTTTAGAAAATGGGCAAATGCATGGATTGCTAGGCTTGAAGCTGAAAAAGAACACATCACTTTAGAAAAATATTGCGAAGCTGACAAAAAGGCATTTGAAGAAGTATTTAAAGGCGGTAATACACATGCAAATTTAGGTAACTAAACTATGATGGAGCGATACACAGGTCAATTAAAAGACTATGATTTTAATCTAGATATTAAAACAACTAAAGCAAAGAAACGAGGTGATAAAACAAGATATAATAAATATTGTAATGATATCCTTACATTCGATATTGAAGTTTCTTCATCATGGATTGACGAAAAAGGAAATGTTATCTCATACATCCCGGGAAAATCTAACGATTACTGGAAAGACCTAGAAGCACTGTCACTCTGTTATATATGGCAATTTTCAATCAATGATAAGGTATATTATGGCAGAGAACTGCGTGACTTCGTACAGGTATTAGCTGATATTCCTAAAGATATTGAAGTAGTTATTTGGGTGCATAACCTGTCATATGAGTTTCAATTTCTAAAGAATATCATTACATGGAATAAAATATTCGCAAGACAGCCACACAAACCCATGAAATGCTCTTCAAAGGAGTTTCCAAACATTGAGTTTAGATGCTCATACATGTTAACTCGATTGTCACTTGAAACATGGGGAGACCAGTTAGGAGTGCATAAAAAGGTAGGTGATTTGGATTATGAGGTAATGAGAACACCTTTAACACCGTTAACAGATACGGAAATGGAATATTGTGAATATGATTGTCGAGTTGTATACGCAGGTATTCAAACATATCTGAAACGATACGGTACAATTCGTAACATTCCGTTAACACAAACAGGAACAGTAAGAAGGGAAGTGAAAGAAAGACTAACTTCTGATTTAAAATATCTTAAATTCATCAAAAAACTTGTGCCTAAAAATCCAGAAGAATATAAAATGCTTATGGATATATTTGCAGGTGGATATACTCACGCAAACAGAGCATTCGCCGGAATGGTAATATATGATTTAGTGCAGCATTACGATTTCGCTTCATCATATCCAACTGTAATGATTGCAGAAAAGTATCCAATGTCGCCGTGGGTTTATACAGGATTAAAAGAGATTCCTACAGATAAACAAATGGAAAATAATGCATATCTGATAAAAATCAAGTTTAGTCAACTAAAATGCAAATCATATAACACTTATATGCAGGCTTCAAAATGTGCAGGTAAAAAGATTAAATTTGATAATGGTAGAATAATATCAGCCGATGAAGTAACAATGTTTATGACAGAACAAGATTACCTTATTATAAGAGATAATTACACATGGGATAAAGATTCTACAGAAGTACTAGAATTATGGAGAAGTCATAAACGTTATTTACCAAAGACATTGATTGAATACATTTTAGAATTATATGAAAACAAAACTTCATTAAAAGGCGTAAAAGATATGGAAGAATTATATATGCAATCAAAACAGTATATCAATTCACTATTCGGAATGTGCGTTACTGCCATAATTCAAAAAGAAGTAGAGATGGTAAACGATGAATGGAAAATACAAAAACTTGATTACGAATATGTAGCAGAACAATTAGAGAAACGTAGGCATTGGAGTGAAAGAGAAAAAAGATACTTTTTAAATTATAGTTGGGGAATTTATATAACAGCATACGCAAGAAGAAACCTTTGGAAATGCATAAATAAATGTGACGATGAAATGCTGTACGCAGACACGGATTCTATATTTGTAATAGGAGAACATGATTTTAGTTGGTACAATGAAGAGATTACAGAAAAATTAAGAAAAGCATGTGAATATCATAATATTGATTTTAAAAGGACTAGACCTAAAGCACCAGATGGAAAAGAAAAACCTTTAGGTATATTTGATAAAGAAGATGACTGCATTGAATTTATATCATTAGGTGCAAAACGATATGTTGAAAGAAGAAAGAAAGATAAGAAACTGCATTTAACTGTATCCGGAATAAATAAAGATGCTGTATATTTATTACTGGATGATATTGAAAATTTTAAAGATGGGTTTGATTTTGATAAAGATAGTATAAATATAAGAGGTGAGTCAATGACATTTATAAATGATAAAGGTATTGAAGGTAGACCTGTAAAGAAAAATCTTTCAAAATATCTTGAAAATATGCCAACAGTAGTATACCCTGATGGTTATATTAGTACATACCGATATGGTATAAACATGAGAAGAACCGGATATAAAATAAAATTAACTGATGAATATTCAAAACTAATAGAACACGCTAAAATAAATACTGGGGAATTTTCAGATTCATTCTACAATAAATTAAGAAGTACATTCTAAATATTAAAGAGGGTAGAGAAATCTACCCTCTTTGTTTAGTTAACTAAACTATTGAATCAATACACCAGATTTCAATAACATCTCAATCTCACGTTTTTCTTCTTCACTAGCATTAGTAATGCTTTCTACATGAGTTGATTTTACTCTAGCATAACCACTAACACTTCCAAGTGTAACTGTAGCATTAGAAGGAATACCTACAAAATGTTGATAGTTATCAGCAAGTTCTGTCTGAGGTCTGGTAATAATTAAGTATGGAGTTTTAATACCCATAGCACCCGGATTACCAGAGAACGAACCAGATTTCTGCACATTCGTATGCTCTTTAAAGGTATTTGCAATAGCACCGCCTGCAAACATAGTTGTAGCCAATAGATTACCACTAAAACCTGAAGCAATAGCACCTATCGAGTTAATACCTACCATAGCCGCGTCAACAATACCATTCATATATGAACCGGATGTAAAAGGCAATGATATAGCACATGACCCAGAGAAGGTATATAAAGTACCGCCTGCATCATCACGTTTAACTCTAATCTCAGCTAAACAAGCACCTGTTAAAACGTCAACATGATATATAACAGTAAGTCTACCACGCATAACCTCAGATGTTTTTAATGGCACAATACCTATAAAGGGAAGATACATATGTACTTGCGTATAAGGGTCATAATCAAAAACATTACCGAAGTATTCTTTTAGATATTTAGTGCCACAATCAATAGTAGAATATCGTTTAGCGACTGTATCACTAGCAATTCCACTATCAAGATATCCACATTTAATATTTACAACAGGCCCATTAGTAACAGGGGCATATACCTGATGTATCCCTATTATAGCATCCATAGGATTACTGAACATTTTCTTCAACTGGTCAATGAAATTACTAGACCATAACCATTCACCAAAAGATTTAAGTACAGCATCACTAGGATTATAAACAGACCATACACCATCATTAGAACCGCTTTCAGTTGGTATTACAGGTGTAGGAGTATCACCGCTTCCCGTATCAGGCGGATTAGAAGGAACATTAGGCGTTGATTGAACAGGATTTGTCGTTATTTTAGGTATATTTTTTACAATAGGGTTAGTTACAGGGTCAGTATTAGGTGTAATTTCAGGATCAACCTGTCCAAAATCTCCTGTTGATGGATTTGTATCTGTTTTATCGTTTATATTTACAAAAGGAACAGGAATATATGTATATGTTTTCTGAGAACCATCAGGCTGTGGAACTGTTTGCGTAACTTTCTTATCAGACCAATCAGGGTCTATTGTAGGAAAATAACTCGCTAAATACTGACCGATAGAAGTAGGGTCCAGCCACGTTGATGTGTCTGGCAATACGGCGCCTGTCTGGTCTCCAGTGCCTGGAATCGCACCTGATTTTGAAGCATATAAATATGGAGTAGCTACACCACGCACATTAGTACCCGCTGCATATAAAGCTCCTCGATATATTACAGTCAAACCACTACTAGAATATGTTGCTAACAAACCGTAATTAGTCACGTAAAAACCTACTGTGCGACCCTGGCTAGCATATGGATTAACTTGATAGTCTGATAAATTTGGTGATAAATTAAAACCATTATTAACAATATTAGTAGGATTACCGTTATACCCATCTGATATATAACTCAATGTAATACTAGGTTGCATTGTATCTTTAGCACCAAATGCGGGTGCTGAGAATAAACATGGTGTAGATAACCCATATGCCTCCGCTACGCCATCCACATTACGATCCTTGCTTGTATAAGATAATAAAGATAGGGCTTCAGATAAAGGCATCTGTACAAAATCACCGGATGTAATAGTATCCGTTGTAACTATTGAAGTTTTTGTAGGTTCAAGTTCTCCATCTGCGAATAACCCTTGTTCATTTAACCATTGAGCATAAGCTGCAACAGCGTTTTCATCCATATAAGCTGTAGTTGTACCAGTGTCAGGGTCTACACCTAAAAGAAATTGTAATGCTTTACCACGCCATTGAATACGTTCAGGATCGTTCTCATCAATATCACTAAGTAGACTTCCCCATGTTTCAGGATTTAAACTCCAAGGTGGGTTTAATCCCATAGCAGTACCAATATCATAAATAGCACCATCAATTGTTTTACCTAAAGCACAACCAACCATAGCAGCGCCAACGGCAGGTGCAACTTCACCAAATACAAAACGTGTGCCAGTTGCAATCTTACTACCAATTTTTGCGCCAGCTGAAAATGTACCAGAAGAAGCACCTGATTCTATAGTTAAATCACCCGGTATTTCAACATAAGCACTTTCAGAAACAACAGAGGAACCCACATTAGAATTGATTTGAGTAGAAATTTGATTTAAAGGGTCAGATATACTTTCTGCTGTTCTCCATGTTATATTTCTAGCTGTACCATCAGCATTTTTTACAACATCAAAAACACCACTATTTTCAAAGAAATTCAAATAATTATCAGATGTTATACCTGCGTTTGATAAAGCCTGACTTGTTTCAGTCCATGTTAAAGTGCCTTTTCCATAACTTTGTCTTATTAGCTCAACTGCATCTAAATAACTAATATCAGCCATAATGCTCCTTTCCGTTTAGTCAACTAAACTACGATAAATTAGCCAAACCACCTGCTGTAATTAAAATATTCTGCGGTGAAGTTGGTAAACTATTTGGAAAAAGATCAATAAAAGTATTATCCTTTACATTATGCACCCAAGCTTCACCATTCAAATATTTATTACCACCTGTATTTTGCGTGCTATCAAGAATAACACTCAAACCAAGAATTTCACTTTTGAAACTTTCAAGCACATCACACTTACAAGTAACTTCATATCTTGAACCTGTCATAGCTGTAATATTGGTAATAAAATAGTATCTTTCAAATTCAGGAATATATAAATAATTTATATTTTCCATTGTAGAATCATAATATAATATTAAAGTAGGTCTATAAATAGAGCAATCATGTTTTACAATAGCACTTACATGTTTAATAGTTGTAATTGATTTATTTATAGCATTATTTTCGCTATTCATGCTACATAAATAAACATTCATAGTAACCTCCTTTAGTTAACTAAACAACTGACCTATTCTAAAAACATTATTCACATTTTTAAAATCACTACCAGTCATATTATCAGAATAACATATTTTATTCTGTCTGAAGCATTCGGCTATAATAGCTTCTGGTCTACGTTTTGTGTCAAGCCTAGCAGAGATGTTAGGTTTATCACTAAACGTATCCGTTAACTGTCTATAAATTTTTCTATGTCCAGTATAAGGATATACATGAACTAATCTACCACCATCTTCAGTATCTACTAATAACTGAATAACAAAACTAAATTTCTGATATGTTAAAAGAATTTCATAAACTGTTTCATAAACATCTTGCTTTTTAGGTAATTTGGCTACATCTTTTGTATCCCACTCACCATGAACAATTTGTTTAGCAGTCTGACCAAAGAACATCTTGTTCTCTATTTTAGCATTAGCACAATATTCTACAGCAATATCAATTACACTATCTCCAACATGAAAATGATAAACATCTATTGTACCAATTTTCTGATTTAACACACCATCAAGGCACCATTCAGCAAAATAAGGGCATACTCTAGTAAGTGTATTACCAATAAGAAAAACTTTTATTTCAGAATGTCTTGCAACAGTAGAAACAAACTGCTGAAGTAATCTAGGTTCATCGTATAAATATGTTGAATCTGTTATAAATTCTTCATATATTATACTATCAAAATCAACAAATGTTTGTGATTTATATCTTTCATAAACATTCAAAGCGCAATATCTGCCTATCTCTTCACCCCTTACATTTTTCTTTTTACCTTCATCATAATAAGTGAAATAAATAGAACCTTGATATGCTTCAACTCCATTATAGTTACCATTAGTTATCTTTTCTATTGGCATATCTCCAAAATAAGCTGAAACAAATCTTTGTTTTATATCCTTGTCATGTCTACGAAGATATATAAAATTCACACCATCTTCATATGCACGTTTTAATGCATATAATTTAACCTGATAGCTTTTTCCATTAGCACGTTGACCTAATAACATCATATATTGTGCGTTTGTCTTTAATAAATTAGATATATCATAATATTTTTTCTTTGTTCTAGCCATAATACTCTCCGTTTAGTCAACTAAACTATAAGTAACTCTTTTGCAATTTCACCGAAAATATAAGAATAAAAATCCCATTCAGTCCAAAATTCACTTGCTTTCTTCATAACATCAGTGGAAGTCATTACACCAATATTACCTTTTCTGCGTAATGTATATTCTTCACTACCTGTTGCACTTTTTGTATCTGTCTGCGCTCCCTTTGTAGCACTTTCAGAATCAGTGTGCGCACCTTCAGTAACAGAATCTGTAGTTGTTCTAGCACCCTGTGAAATCTCTTCTGTATCTGTATAAGAACCAATGTTTTCAGAACTTGAATTACTCTGTGCACCAATATTTTCAGATGTTGAATTAGTCTGCGCTCCAACATTTTCAGAAGTTGAATTACTTTGCGAACCTGTGTTAGTTAATGTTGAATCATTACGATTTCCAATAGAATCTAAAACATTTCTATTATTATAAAAATTTTCAGAATCATCCGGTGCTACTTTTTCTGTACTTGAGTTATTTTGTGCACCTTGACTATAAGAGGATGAATCTTCTCTAGCACCTAAAGTTTCAGTTTTTGATTTCTGAATAGCACCTACAGTTTCACTTCCTGATTTCTGAATAGCACCTAAAGTTTCACTTCCTGTTTTCTGAATAGCACCATGTGTTGTTGATTTATTATCAGTTTTAGCACCTTCAGTGAGTGTTCTAGAATCAATTTTCTCTCCCATATTTTTAGTTATAGAATCTGTTCTAGAACCACTTACACTTTCAACATCATCTAATGTTGTTTTCTCAAGAGTTTCTGTAATATCATAATTATCTATAACAGAATATGAATCATCTGGAATAACATTGATTCTATATAACTCTTCATACTTCTTCTGATGAATCAATAAATGGTCATATACATTTTCTGTAAATTCATCTAAAATTTCATCAACCTCTTTTAAAGGGTCTTGTTCAAATATCTTAAATGAACGATATAATCTATTAAAGATTCTATCATATCTAGTATAATTATCCCTATAATTCTGCCAGAAAACAGCAGGAAAATTAGATAATAAAGGTATATTTTGAGTTTTTGACTCTTTATACACATCATTTACTCGATATAAATCTATACATCTTCTTGGATATAACATATCACATCACCTCGTTTAGTCAACTAAATCTTCTTCAGTTGCAACATGCGTTTCTGTATTTGTATCAAACTGAATACGCTCATTCTCTGTATTATAATCAATTTCATCAGATATTCTTACGCTCCAGTTTGTTCCAAACATTTTATTTACTTCTTCACATCCTTTTTCTCTACTATCTATCATATCCGATAAATTAAGTAAAAGTAAAGATGTATCAGCTTCTACTTCAGCTTCAACGCTATTTGAACGTTTTTCAAATGCAGAACGCACTCCAATATCAGAATAAAACGATTTTAATAATCTTTCTCTAATAATACATACATCCATAACATTCTGACTTGTACGTCTATCAGACCCAGCATACTCTATTCCAAGCATGCCAATATCAGAAACAGCATCAAACTGACCATTATACAATTTACCCTGATACTGTTTAATACTAGCTTTCTGTTTTTCAGTTGAAGCTATAGGAACTCCACCGGCATCTCTAGCATTGACAAGAATATTAGCTAATGTAACCTCTGTATGAGCAAGAAGAGTTGCATAATGATGCACTAACTCATAAGTAGGATTACGAAGTTTATTATTGTCAATAACAACAATATCTTTTCCTATAGTACGCTGACCTGAATATATAGGGCATCTAACTGTATAATTTGTCCATTCATCCTGATATTTAGTTGGCCCCCAAAAAGTACCATAAAATGCAGTTAATTCATTATTGAGTTTAGTAACACCACAATGACCCTGTAATACTAATCTCTGTTCAATTTCTTTAGGTTTTACAACACCTGTATTTTCCCAGATAAATAAACGCATTATACGTTCAAATAACTGGTCTCTCCAATAGACGTAATAAGCATTATAAGTGGTAGATTCTCTAGCTAATTTAGTTAGTTTTCTACCATCTTTAGTGTCTAAGAAATTTAAAAACATATCACACCTCTTTCAAAAATAGGGTGGATTTCTCCACCCTACTCCAATTTAGTTAACTAAACTAATCTGCAATATAGAAAACTACGCCGTTTGCATGAGAATCAACGGCAAAACCTTTTCTAGCTTTTTCACCATGAATTATAACATCAGAACGAGGATTGAAAAGCTCCCACGCATGACGCTCACCAAAGTAAGCTGCTACATATTCAATGTCATGGATAAAAGCAATAACACCTGTCATTTCAACTTCACCGCCTGTAACATCGTGTTCCGTTCCAGTGATACCAGTATTTTTAATATTGATTGAGGAAGTATCCGCAAAATCAAAATTATCACCACTTGTCTGCCAGAATGCCACCTTGTCATAATTTGGAAGTGCAACAAGGTCATTATGGAAAGTATCAGCCTGAAGATACATATCACATGCACGCGCAAAATGTGAAAGCATTTCCACTACCATTTTATCTGACGGAGTAAATGTTTCATAACCCTCTGCATTAAATACGGTAGAGAACTTCTTCATGTTATCAATAGTACGCATAATTTCCATCGTTGCAAACTTAAGAAAATCTAAATCCTGAAGTGCTGTTTCAGTAGTAATAGTAGCCGATGGATGGTCGGTTTTATACTCTGCAAGAAGGTTTCTAGAAAGCCCATTTGCATGAGCATTTGCAATACCTGTATTAGCTGCCATAGAAACGGTAACTTCAAGTTCCTTCTTAAATGCATTATCTACATATACATACATACCATCAATAAATGATAGCATAGCTGCGTCAGAAAGAAATGCTGACTTAATCTGTTCTACCGGACGAATAATCTCAATAGACCATGTACCCTGACCTCCATATACAAGAGCAGAAACTCCTACTGTACCTTCAACATCATAAGGAGAAACCTGAGAAAATTTTCCTGTCTGAGCATCGTAATTATAAGTCGGGTTGTCCACAGCATCAGGCATCTCATAGTATACTTTCTGAACAAAAGCCCCATATTCATGTTCATCACGAAGAATATGTCTATCATCAGCCTCATACTTTCTTACAAAATAAACTGTACGAACAATTCTATTTGCAAGAGATTTAAAAAACTCTTCATAGACATCATAATCTTCAATAGCTTTTCCCAGTGATACAAGATCCGTTGTATCAAGCTGAGTTGCTGAAGCGTTTTCACCAAGAGCATCTGCCACAGCATCATTTACAATGTTTGCAATCTGCTTAATCATAGCCATAATATACCACCTTTCTTGACGTTTAGTCAACTAAATTTTATCATGTACAGTATCTTTTAAAGCATCTACTGTATCAACCAATGTTGTTAAAGTGTTTTGTAAAGTCTCCATAAACTTGTTATCTCTATATATGAAATATGCAATTATGGCGACTGCAACTCCATTATTCAGGATTAGTGTTGCTATCTGTTCCATTTACATCACCCTGCCCTTCATTAGCAGAAGCAGTAGTATTTGAAGAATCATCTACTGCCGTATCAATATCTTTTGTTGGAGTAAATGTTTCTACCGCTGTTTCCACCGGTTCTTCTTTTACAGTCTCCTGTCTTGGATAAAGTTTCTCATACATTTCAGAGTTAAATCGTGCCATAATTCTCTCCTCTCGTTTAGTTAACTAAATTGTTTGGCGAACGCAGAGGGACAGGTTAGGTTGACATACCTATCCCCAACTATACTGTAACACACTTTTAACTATTTGTCAATAGATTTTAATAAATTTTATGAAAATATTTGCAATCGAGCAGGCAAGGGGAAGTTAGGTTGATAGAAACTAAGAATATAGTTCATAGTAGGTTACTTAGTTTCATTTAAGTTAGTAAGTTACTATATGGTAACTTAGTTTCTTTTCCCCTGTGTTACTTT
>Ga0247611_10007607_pt1 | contig 13541 bp, 8 predicted proteins | sample 177DNAGHGhighgp2_FD_192422 | JGI IMG/M metagenome (GOLD analysis project Ga0247611, IMG submission 192422) | Sheep rumen microbial communities from Palmerston North, Manawatu-Wanganui, New Zealand - 1770 DNA GHGhigh gp2 | ecosystem: Host-associated > Mammals > Digestive system > Stomach > Rumen ... | reverse complement strand
GCTGTCACGTAAGTCATCAGGTAACAGCAACTTCAACAATTCCTTCGTGGCTTCCATATATTATCTTTTGTCTTGCAAAGATAATAATCTTTTCCGTATTGTAAACACAGGGTTATGAAGATGAACCCTTATGTAGAACAGATCTCGTGGTCATGTACACTGCGGATAAGCGTTGAGACATAGTTCCGATTGTCCTCAAAGGCTTCGGTTGTGGCTGGCCATGCTGGCTACAAGGTGAATCAGTAAGCCGAAGATTCCGGTTCAAGTGCGTTCACGGTCAAACAGGACGTTCTGTTCGATTACGTGGAGGCGTTTTCATTCCGTTTTCCCGTTGCCATATCTTCGGTTTCAATACTGTTCCAAACAGATTCTTCAACCCTAAACTCTGGCGATGCAAATGTATGGTGCTCGGCGAGAAAATAGCTGGTACATAGTGTTTTGTTGAATAATTTTGTGTATGTCGTTTTTTCTTCGTATTTTTGCAACACTTTTTAAGCAATTCACAATAAGGATTATTCCGTTGTGAAAACTACTAAGGTGGCGGGGAACATAGTTCTCCGTCCCCTTTTTCTGAAACTCACCACCTCCGAGACCCTGCCCAAGCAAGCAGGTTGTGAATTGCTTAAAAAGAGGACATTGACACTTACGATAAACACCATCACACGAGCATCACACAACCTGCCACATGTTGTGAATTGCTTAAAAAGAGGACATTGACACTTACGATAAACACCCTGGGTACGGACAGACAGCGGCATCGCGCTGTTGTGAATTGCTTAAAAAGAGGACATTGACACTTACGATAAACACCGTGGGGCCAGATATTTGGAGCGTACCTATTGTTGTGAATTGCTTAAAAAGAGGACATTGACACTTACGATAAACACCCGAGAATTGCGGGGAATGAGTTAGGGAATTGTTGTGAATTGCTTAAAAAGAGGACATTGACACTTACGATAAACACCCTGGAGCGGTAACCGCCCGACACGCTGGAGGTTGTGAATTGCTTAAAAAGAGGACATTGACACTTACGATAAACACCGAATATTGCACTTTTTGTAGATTACCTAAAGTTGTGAATTGCTTAAAAAGAGGACATTGACACTTACGATAAACACCTGGTCGTACTTCCGCTGTGGTAACATCCCAGTTGTGAATTGCTTAAAAAGAGGACATTGACACTTACGATAAACACCCAATTTCAACGGCAACCAGCCCACGACCAGTTGTGAATTGCTTAAAAAGAGGACATTGACACTTACGATAAACACCGCAGCAAGCCATACATTGCCGAATGGTGGCGTTGTGAATTGCTTAAAAAGAGGACATTGACACTTACGATAAACACCTTAACAATTGTAGTACAAGTGATATCATTAGTTGTGAATTGCTTAAAAAGAGGACATTGACACTTACGATAAACACCGGTTTTCATTTTATTAAGTCATTGATATGGTTGTGAATTGCTTAAAAAGAGGACATTGACACTTACGATAAACACCGTCCCTCCCTTCTATCTTCTTCTTCCACTTGTTGTGAATTGCTTAAAAAGAGGACATTGACACTTACGATAAACACCCTGTAGAGGTCATAGTACAGCCCTGAGAGTGTTGTGAATTGCTTAAAAAGAGGACATTGACACTTACGATAAACACCTAACATTCGTTTTTAAACACCAATTCCCCGTTGTGAATTGCTTAAAAAGAGGACATTGACACTTACGATAAACACCCGATAGCACGTGTAAGGCATTAATCGAGACGTTGTGAATTGCTTAAAAAGAGGACATTGACACTTACGATAAACACCTCAGGCTGATTACTTGCGTCCCGCTCATCAGTTGTGAATTGCTTAAAAAGAGGACATTGACACTTACGATAAACACCCAAGATTTCCAAAGAATACGCAAAGGAGCCGTTGTGAATTGCTTAAAAAGAGGACATTGACACTTACGATAAACACCACGATGTGTGTATCTGATTGATATAGAATGTCCAGGAGTATGTCAATGGAATAAAAAATCCCGTCCTTTGTGGCGGGATTTTTTATTTGTGGCGGTTGTTTTTCATTTTCTATGTGGATGGAGGGTTGTCAGAAGAGTTCGAGTTGCTGACCTGGTGCATTGGGCGGCACTTCTTTTTTGCATACATAGAGTTCGATGTCGGCGAATTGTTTGTCGGTAATGGTGAGGCAGCCCACTTGTCCGTATTGGGGCAGGAGTGAGCGGACTCGTTTGAGGTGGACTTCGGCGTTTTCGCGGCTGGCGCAATGGCGTACATAGATGGAGAATTGGAACATGGTGAAACCATCAGACAAAAGGCGTTTGCGAAAGTCTGAGGCGGCTTTGCGCTCCTTTTTTGTGTCGGTGGGGAGGTCGAAAAATACGAGCAGCCACATGATGCGGTATTCTGAAAAACGGTCCATCACATTTCGGGGTAGGTGATTTTGCGTATTTCACCGGCAAAGCAGCGTGCAAGCGATGCCGTGGTCTGTGATGCGGCCACCATGAGGGGACTGCGCTGACCACCGATGTGCACTTCAAGGGTGGGTATGGTGAGGAGGGAGCGCTTGATGTCGGTGGTGACTTCTGCGGTGCGTGGGTATTGCTTGATGGTCGAGACCACAAGGCGGTCTATGTATGGGCGGTAAGGCTCCATGATGTCGTCGGCCAAGCAGTAGGCGTTGTAGCGATTGTGGTGATGAATGCCGAATGTTGGGAGAAGCCCGCTGCTGACCAGTGCCCGAGCTATGACGGCACGCAGGATGGCATAGCCATAGTTGAGGAAGTTGTTTGGATAAAGCCCTTCACGTCCACGGGTGAAGCCGCCAATGTCTGGAAACATTTGGCTCCAATAGTAGGCGGCGGCTCGCCCTTCGAGGTTGGTGCTGTCGCCGGAACGTACCTCGGCAGCCCATTGGAGCAGATTCCCGTTCTCAGCGTTGTAGAGGTCGTTCAGTAAGGCAGCTTGGTTAAGGATTTTCTGCTGTACGGTCTGTTGCCATAGTTGCTTGCGTAGGGGAAAGGAGGCGGATAGCTGTTCTTGGAAACGTTCGCTTTGCACAGTGTGACCTTCCAAAGGAAGCATCAATCCCACGGGCATGTGGCGCTCATCGCATGTGATGACAGAGGCGTTGTTGTCCAACAGGGCGGCCATCAGTCCATGGGTGAGAGTGATTTGAGGGTTGTCCAATACCACCATGCCGATGTCCTCGATGGGGATGGTAGTCTGTTGTCCGGGCTCATCCCCACGGCTTTCCAGCCGAACAAATAGTTGCCGGTTCTTCATGGACAGGTAGGCTGGATTGGAGAAACAGAGTGTCCGTTTAATCATGGCTATTGATTGTTTTTGAAGGTGATGTTCCCCAATGGGTCAATCTCAAAATCGGTATGTTCAATAAGGGCTTTAAAATTATCTGCTGTGACAGAAAGATATGCTATATAACGATGGGAATCGTATGATGTGGCAAATTCCTGCTTATTGCAGTCCTTTTCTTCCCTTGCTTCAAGATGGTGTCGGAGGTAGATGTAAGGTGTACCACTATTAATATTAGACTTATAAACCGTGTATAATCTTGAACTTAGTTTGCAATTATCCATGTCCATTAATTCCTCTTTCCGGTTGACATAAAAAAGAATTCGGGTCCCTTTCTTTATGATGGCTTTTAGAGGCATCTCTTTTTTGTGTTTGTATAGGGCGAATTCGGGTTCATGGAATAATACTTCAGTGTTGGTAAGATGTAATTGAGACACCTCAAAAAGATTTAAAGGTCTTATTTTTCTTTTTTCCTGTCCATTTACAATTCCTTCGTAGAATAAGCAAATGTAGTTGCCGTTGTTCTGTGCATAGTATGTTCTTTTGTATTTATTCTTTGAAGCATAAGTCTGCTCTTTTATATGAAGTGCAGTGTCAGTTTTAAGATAACCTACTCCAGCCTTAACATAGCAGCGCACATGTCTTATGGGAGAAATGGGGTGCTGACACTTGTCGGTTTTTATTGAGGTTCCGTCTTTGTCGAGGAGATAATATGTCTCTTCAAGGGCTTTGGAGAAGGTTAATCCTTTCTCTTTCATGAATTGTTGTACCTGAATAGAAATTGCTTTCCGTAAGCCAATATCTACAATTGGTTCGAGGTACTTTTCATTATATTCTTTGATAGGTTTATTGTTTTTTATTCCAAGGCTTGTTAGTTTTTTACGCACTACTAAACGAAGCATATTGTCCCCATTGTTAATTGCCCCATAGAAAGTATCTTTGTGTAAACTTCCGCGTATGCAGTCACCTTGTACGTAGTATGGTTCTTTGTGCTGCATGTCTTTGTATTGTATTTTGCCGTGTATCCTTAATTTGCGTTTTGCTGGAGTGAGTGTCTGATCCTTGGAAACATGGTTCACGAGGATGTTAGTTTCGATAGTCTCTACAAGGTTTGAAATATTGCCCAATCTGCAAGATTTTATTTCATCAGACAACTTACTGTTAAGTGATGCTTTTTCCGCATCAGGGGCTTCTTGCACTTGGTAGAATAGTTCAATGATGCGGTCTCTTTTTGCTGCAACGGGAATCATGGTGAGAATAGTGGCATCAACAGCGTGATGGGAATGTTTCGCACGGTCTTTTTTCTCATCGGCGCTTTGTACTCCCAATATCTTGCGGAAGTCAGCTGTGATGCGGCCTTTTTGGACATCGACTCTCGTGAAGACCGATTTCAGATAGTGAAATGCGTATTTTGTGATGATTCGGGTGTCTACGAGCTGCCTGTTGCGGAAACCGAGGTCAACTTCGTCTTTCTGTATAGTGAAGGTTTTGACTTTGGTTTGCCAATAGTCCAATTCTAACTCCCAAAGATGTTTCTGCTGAATGCATTCGTCCTTGCGGTCGACGGTGGTTGCCGTTCGAGCGTTCTTTTTCCATAGTTCTATTTGGCTCTTGCAATGCTCCACCTTTTCTTCCCATGGCTTGATTCGTTCTTTGATTTCTTCGTAGTTTGATAATTGTGTTGGGATAAGGTTTCCTTTTACAGCTCGGTTGAAATGAGTTGAGCAGACGGTTCTGTTTGTCAAGGAATCATTGAACGATATACTGCGTGGGATGGTGTGCTCGATATCCACTGCATTTTCGTCAAATAGTTTTGTTATACTTATGGCGTCTCCCGTGTAAAGACAACGGAATCTCTGTTCTTTCCATAGTTTGTATTTCTGAAGGTCGAGAGCGAATTTCTCAGCTTTCTCCTTTTGGATTCGCGATGCTTTGGCGTATTTGTCAATGTTGGGCTCTTTAAAGTCGCCTGATTCGATCTGCTCGAACAGTAGTCGTCCTTTCTCTATATCGTCATCTGAATAGTTGGGTCTGAAATCCTTTATGATGTTAGTGATAAGGTCGTTCTCTTTTTTGCGTTCGTTCTGGTACCTCTCTATTGCCTTGCGCCAGTTAGCATCGTTCATGTCTCGTGCCGTTTCTACCACCACACGAGTGTCTTCGTCTATCATACCCTGCTTTAGTAACTCGTTCACTGCATGCCTTAGTGTGTGTAAGGCACGCATAGCTACGGGATTCTTAATCGAGCCTATATTTGGAGTCCCTAATTGATAATAGCTTCTTATGCAACCATCAATATCGCCTGTGGACGCTTTTTGGTGTGGAAAAAGACTTATTTGAGAGTGGTGGTAAAGGGCATCCCATTTTTCTTTGGGCGTTATCTCTGGGAATGTTTGTGAGAGGTATTCTTTAAGTGCATCGCTTTGGTGGGGCAGTTTGAAGTAATCTCGTTTTGTCGATGAGAAGAATTGTTGGTAAAGGCTTTCTACAGTTTCTTGGATGGAATGTCGTTCTTCTGGTTGTAATGTGTTCCAGACTTTCAGTCCGATGGAGTCAATTATGCACCTCAGAACATCCTCTTTGTCTCTGCTATCCAATTTGTATTGATAATCTCTATAGGCCTTTTGGTTTTCAATAGAGAGGGATTTATAGTTGGCGATGAGGGCGTTGGCAATGTTGTATTCAGTGCGTAGCTTTGTAGTCTTTGCTGAGATGCGCTTTATCTCTTCGATAATGGTCTCTTTGTACTCAGTCCACTTCTCTTTGCCGATAATGTCGGGTATCTTGGCGACGGCAACAGCCTCGCTGTATATCATCCCTTCGCGGAGGAATGGGATGATATTCCGTATTGCTTTCAGACTCAATGGGGCATAGCCTTCCTGCAATACGCTCCATAGCCGTTTAATGTTGCCAATCTGTTCTTCGTTTAGACCGATTCTTTCTTTTGCCAAATCTGCGAGTTCTTCGTAGTCGTCGCTGTTATAGCACAGGTGCCAGATGTCTTCGTAGTTATATCTGATAGTGTGTACCTCTCCAGTCTTGTAATTGGTGCGGCATTTGTCGCTCTCTATTACTGCGGTACGCCATTCGTTGCCCATTATCTTGCTAAGTCTATTGATGACAGGGCAACCAGCCACAGTAGTATAGTCGGGGTAATTGATGGTATGATTCTTGTAGTTGAAATCGTGTCCAGGGTATTCTTTCGCAATCCAGTTTTTTATCTCTTCGAATTTAAATGTGGCATTGGCGCGGGTGAATAGTTTCTCAAAAAGCCTGTTGCGTTGCTCGTTGGATAACTTCAGCCATTTGCCATCCTCTTCGAGGCGGAACTTGGTATTGTTGATAAAGGTCAGAGCCCTGTACTCCTCATAGTCGGGATGACTTATGGGGCATCGGCGTCTTCCTTTTTCGAGTGTACACTCCCCGACATTCCCTCTTTGTGAGCGCAAGGGGCGACGGTAGAATATGGTCCCTTCTCCTTTCTTGGTGCTGATAAGGTGCGTGTATAGTTCGGGATCTTTTAGGTGTATATTCTGGCGTTTGCATATCGCGTCTACTTCTTCACGATATTGTTTCTGCACAGCTTGATATTCGCTGTTTCTAACTCGTTTGCCCTCCCTCTCCAATCGGGCAAAAGCACATCCTACAGTCTGCAGGTTTTGGCTTTCCATGTATTTTTCGAGAACCTTCGACTTCTTTTCTTCCGACTTCTTCATGGCCTCACTTATGTCGAGGGTGGAGCTGTCCTCGTTCTCGTTGGCATCTTTCAGTGTCTCGCCTTTGCTACTCTTGAAGCCTCGCCGTTGAGCAATGTGGTACATGGCTCGACCGAATTTATATCTGTCAGTTTTGTCGTTCCAGTCAATCAGTCTTTCCATTAATTCAGCCCTTAACTGATAAGGGCTATTGTATTCGGGCATTCCGTCACAGTTAAAGTCCAGCCGAACCCATTGCTCAAATTCGGTGGCATTGATGGGGTATTGCCTTTTTAGCCCTTTGGATTTGTCGTATCTGCTCCATTGGTCAAGCTCATCATTGGTCAACGGACAGCAACCATGTTCTATGAGAAGTCTTAGTGTAGCCCATATTCGGTATTTGCGAGATTGGTATAGTCTGCGGGTGGAGCGGAATCGCGTTCTCTCGGCGGCGTATGAGAATTCTCCTTTGTCACCATTTCCCACTCCCGATTTAAAGATAATGGAAGTGTAGTATTCCAACTGGTCGACAATGTTATTGCCGTTGTCTGTGTTCCTGACAGCTAATCCTATAGAGTTGGTTCCAAGGTCTATGCCTAATATTTTTCCTTCCATGATGTTTTATTTTGTTGCTATTTCAGAATTTGTTAGTATCTTTGCAGTGCTTTTTAAGCTTTTCACAATAAGGCTATAAGCCGAAGATTCCTCGGGAGTTGCGCGTTTGCGTGCTCCCATTTTTTATGTCTGGTTGCTATGTTTTTGCAACTTTAGACCATTCTTTGAATTTGCAAAGATACAACTTTTTTCTGAATGTACTATCCCTTTTGTGTGTTAAATATCAATCGTTGGTTGGGGTTGTTTGGGCCTTGAAAAGGGCAAGTCCGGAACCGCCTTGGCGGTTCCGGACTTGCAGTTGTTTGATGAGGGCGGTGGCCTCTGATCTTAATCAAGAGTGAGGGGCCGTTTACAGTATCACGCGGTGGGAGAGAATGATGTATCCCACGCGGCGGTTGACGTTCTTCAAGCTGCCATCGGGATAGTTGGGGTTGAAGAAGTTGTGCAGGGGCATGGAGAACATCAGGAGGGTCTTGTTGTGCCCTTTGACGGAGTGGCTTAGCGCGAAGTCCAAGCCCCAGCCGCTCTGCAGCATGTCCTGGTTGCGAGGAGCCCATGTGCCGCCGCAGCCCACCACTTTGTCGTAGAATACACCGGCCTCGATGGCATTCTTCATGCTGCCAATAATCAGGCCAGCACGCGGCTGGAAATAGAAGCTGCGCAGGCTCTCGTCGTTGGGCATGAAGCAGATCTCCTGACTCTTGTAGTATGCTCCGGCATAGAAGCCGATGGTAGAGGGCTTCCACGACGCGTCGAGGCCGAGACCAAAGTCGCCGATGCGTTTAAAGGGGTTGCTGAAGGCACGGTGGTAGGGCCCGTAGATGTCGTTCAAGGGGGTTGTGAAACCAGCCTTGCCCATGCCGATGGGGAACACCCAATCGGCTTCCGGCAAGATAGCCTCGGTTATCAGCGAGTCGGTGGTGTTGCCGTTGAAGGCATAGTGGGAAACTGCGAAGTGGGCCAGGTTGTAGAGGATTGTCGTCCAGTAGTTGGTGCACCAGGAGCGTGTGTTGATTGTGAATTGACTTTTGCTGGTCTGGGCCGTTGCTCCGGCTGCCAGCATAACCATCATGGCTACAATTGATAATGACTTTTTCATAGGCAATGTGTCTATTCGTTATTTGTCTGCAAAGATACGCAAATAATTTCAATTAATAAAGAAATAATTTTCGAGAGCCCACAATCCTGTTATAGACTGAGGATATTTTTCGGTGATAAAATCATTATTTCAGGAAAAAAGCGTATCTTTGCAGGTTCAAAAAAATAAATATCATGGTATCATTCCTACTTGCAATCGTATTGTTAGTGCTTGGGTATCTGCTTTATTCCAAGGTGATAGAGCGCATTGTCGAGGTCGACCCCAAGCGTCCCACTCCTGCCGTGGCCCATCCCGACGGTGTCGATTATGTGCCCATGAAACCCTGGCGCATCTATCTCATCCAGTTCCTTAACATCGCCGGCGTCGGTCCCATCTGCGGGGCCATCATGGGCGCCCAGTTTGGCTCGGCCTCGTTCCTCTGGATCGTGTTCGGCAGCATCTTTGCCGGTGCCGTCCACGACTTCATAGCCGGCTACATCTCCATCCGTCGCGACGGTGCCTCGCTGCCCGAAATCCACGGCGCCTACCTCGGCAACGGTCCCAAACAGTTCATGCGCATCTTCACCGTCCTGCTGATGATCCTCGTGGGAGCCGTCTTTGTCAACACCCCGGCTGTGCTGCTCAACAACAATTTCACCCCCGACTGGAACATCTTCCTCTGGGTGGGCATCATCTTCGCCTACTACCTCATCGCCACCCTCCTGCCCATCGACAAACTCATCGGCAAGATTTACCCCATCTTCGGCTTCCTCCTCCTCGGCATGGCCGTGGCCATCTTGGTGGCCTTCCTGGTCTATCGTCCCGAGCTGCCCGAACTCTGGGACGGCCTGCAAAACCAGCATCCCGACGCTGCCCACAACCCCATCTTCCCCATGATGTTCATCAGCATCGCCTGTGGCGCCATCAGCGGTTTCCATGCCACCCAGTCCCCCCTTATGGCCCGCTGCATGACCAACGAACGCCAGGCGCGCCCCGTCTTCTACGGAGCCATGATCACCGAGGGCATCGTAGCCCTGATATGGGCTGCCGCCGCCACCGTCTTCTACCACGACCCCATGCTCCAGCACCTCACCGTCAACCCTGAAACCGGCGCCACCCTGGGCGGCAACGCCATGGTGGGCGTCATTGCCAATACATGGTTCCCCAAGGTCATCGCCGTCATCTGTGTGCTCGGTGTCATCTCCGCTGCCATCACCTCCGGCGACACCGCCCTGCGCTCCGCCCGTCTCATAGTGGCCGATTTCCTCCACTACGAGCAAAAACCCATCAAAAACCGCCTCTTCGTCGCCCTGCCCATCTTCGCCATCACCGCCGCCGTCCTGGTCTACTCCCTCATCGATGCCAAAGGCTTCGACGTCATCTGGCGCTACTTCGCCTGGAGCAACCAAGTGCTGGCCACCGTCACCCTCTGGACCATCACCGTCTTCCTTTGCCAGAAACGCAAACCCTACATCATCACACTCCTCCCCGCCATGTTCATGACCATGGTCACAGGCTGCTTCCTGTTCGTTGCCGAGAAGGAAGGTCTGGGGGCCGTCATCCCCCGCTGGCTCGGCTACACCATCGGCGCCGCCATCACCCTCGCCGCCACCTGCCTCTTCTACCTATGGGCCGGCAAAAACAAGCGCAAAGAACAACAACACTAATCCCCGCCCTCAGCCCACATCGGCCCTCAAGCCTACCTATTGTCTTCACTGTAAGACAATAATTGAGCCGAAAAGCCGTTAATCTAACAAAACAGCAAGTCACACCCTGACAGATTCAAGGCAATATGTTAACACGGTTCAAGACATCGAATTTTACAGTATTCACCGAGGTTGATGTGTCCTTCGCTCCGGGAGTCAATATCTTTATTGGCAAAAACGGAACGGGAAAAACCCACCTCATGAAAGTCCTGTATGCAGCCTGTTCTGTGATGAGCGAGAAAGAGGACCGCACCTTTGCCCAGAAATTGAACGGCGTGTTCATGCCGCAGTCTATCGGGCGTCTGGTCCATCGCTCCAAGGGCAGGGGATCCGGCCGCGTAACAGTGTACAGGCGGAACGAAGACGATAACAGGGAACGGTCTATCACATGCGACATCACCACCCTCAACAAAACTTCAGTAAGCCACAGCCTTTGGAAAGAAAGCAATCAGGCGGAATCAATCTTCATCCCCGTGAAAGACATGCTGGCCAATGCGCCGGGCTTCCGCTCGCTGTTCAGCCAAAAGAAATTGGCCTTCGAAGAGGTGTATTTAGATATCATCGACAAGGCCTTCCTCCCCATTGTCAGAGGAAAGCAAAGCCCCGAAAGAGTCCGGCTCCTCAACATCCTGAACAAAGCCATGTCAGGCCGAGTTGTCGAAAAGAACGAAACGTTCTACATGCGGAATTCCTCTGGCGAATTGGAATTCTCCCTCCTGGCCGAAGGCTACAGGAAATTGGGACTGCTCTACAGGCTCATCCAAAACGAAACACTCACCAAAGGCACCATGCTCTTCTGGGACGAACCGGAGGCCAACCTCAACCCCCAACTGTCCCAAACCGTAGTCCAAATACTCCTCGAACTGCAAAGAATGGGAGTGCAGATTTTCATCGCAACACACGACTACGTCCTGCTGAAAGAATTCGACCTTGCCGCAACCGAGGCCGACAATATCCTTTACCACACCCTTTATAAAGACGATGAAGGAATAGTCCGCCATAAATCGTCCTCCGATTTGGGCAGCCTGTACCCCAATGCGATAGATGAAACTTTCAGCAGAATCTTAGACGACGAAATCAGAAGGGGGATAGCGGACTTATGACACTCGATTTGACTGAAGAAAAAGTCCGTTTCAACTTCCCGAACGCAACGGCATTGTTCAAGTTTGATGAGCGTCAGCCTTCCTCGCCCACCTTTCACGGCGCACCCATGAAGGCCGTCGATGTGCTTGCCGAATTCCCCACATTCCAACTCTGGATAGAAATCAAAGAATATCCGCCTGCGGAAATCGCCGAATTCAAAAAGGAAAACAGCAAAACCCATCAAGGCAGCCGCTCGGCCACAAATTTCCTCCTTAACTACCTCAAATACAAATTCCGCGACACATTCCTCTACCGATACGGCGAAGAAAAGACGGATTCTCCAATAGTCTACGTCTTCCTCACAAATCTCGATGATGCCATGAATTCCATCCTCCGAAAGAAAATGTGCGAGCAGATTCCCGCCGGAATCCCCAACCCCGCACGATGGAATAGAGAACTTATTGCAAAAGGGCATGTTCTTGTCGTCAACACAGCCTCATGGAACCGTGCCCTCAGCCCTAAATTTGGAACCTGCCAACAGTATTAACCCAAGTAACAACAACACATTTACCAACCAACATAGACACAAAAAACATATCGCGACATAATATTTTACGGCAGTGTGCGTTTTAAGTAAAGAAAAATTTGTATCTTTGCATCATCATTTATAGTGCACAATAATGTTTAAAATGAAGAAATACATCGTTTTATCGTTGATTCTGCTGGTGGCTGGCAGCGCTCTTGCCGGCAATAAACCCCGCAAATCCTCCCGCCAGGAAATGGGCATCAACGGCAATGCCATCTACGTGATTGAATACACCTACGACATCCACGGAGGCCGCAACGGAGGCCGTCAGCTCATCTGCATCGACTCCATCACCTTCGACAAACGCGGCAATTTCCAAGACAAATACCGCACCAAGGATGGCGAATACACATGGTATTCCTACTACTTCGACGTGCATGGATACGCCCTCGGCTGGAACGAGTACAACCGTGCCCGCCAGCTCACCGGCCGCACCGCCTACCGCAACGACGAGAACGGCAACCGCATCGAGCGCACCGTCTTCATGGGCGACCACATGACCAAAAAGGAGACCTCCCGCTACGAGAACAACCGACTGGTCGAAGAGCAGAGCTTTGCCCCCGACGGCACCATGACCGAGAAGCGCGTCTATAAATACGACGCCGCCGGCAACAACTCCGAAATGGAATTCTACGACCGCGACGGCGAGCTCACCCAGCGCTACCTCTACAAATACGACAGCCACGGCAACCGCATCGAATGGCGTTTCTACGATGCCGACGACTTCCTCGTGGCCCTCACCACCTACTACTACGACGACCACGACAACCTCATCGAGCTCTCCTCCTTCAACTACGACGAGCACCTCAACTGGAAACACAGCTATGTCTTCGAATACGACGAGGACGACAACTGGGTGCGCCAAACCATCTATCGCAACAACGTGGCCTACCAAGTCATCGAGCGCGAAATCGCCTTCCCCGTCTATTGACCCCACAGCCGCAGCCCCCATGGCCAGCGGCACACCCATATCCCCCACACTCCACAGGCGTGCAGCCACCCCGCTGTCCTGTGGAGTGTGAGTTTTTACCCACCACTTACACCTCGATTCGATAGAGGATGCTGTGTTCCACACCTGTGGAGTGTGAGTTTTTACCCACCACTTACACCATACCGTTCGCCGGCCGCTTCGCGGCCGGCTCCCACCAAACCGCAGCCCCACCGTCGCTCCACTTCCCGACCCTAACCGCCATCCCGCCCCCAAAGTTTGGATCTCAGTCCCCACCATCCAGCCCCGCCGCCCTAACCTCAACCCCCGCTGACCCCCAGCTCCCCTTGGCCACCTTCGCCCGGCTTCCACCAAGCTGCAGCCCCACCGTCGCTCACCCTCCCGTCCCAAGCCGCCATCCCGCCCCCAAAGTTTGGATCTCAGTCCCCGCCATCCAGCTCCGCCGCCCTCACCGCAACCCCCGCAGTCCCCCAGCTCCCCCTGGCCACCTTCGCCGGGCTCCCACCAAGCCGCAG
>Ga0247611_10007606_pt1 | contig 13544 bp, 12 predicted proteins | sample 177DNAGHGhighgp2_FD_192422 | JGI IMG/M metagenome (GOLD analysis project Ga0247611, IMG submission 192422) | Sheep rumen microbial communities from Palmerston North, Manawatu-Wanganui, New Zealand - 1770 DNA GHGhigh gp2 | ecosystem: Host-associated > Mammals > Digestive system > Stomach > Rumen... | reverse complement strand
AATTTAATGCAATCCTAACCTCATCACTATCATGTGCCTCAACTAAACAACCAAGACCTAAGCTATGTGCAAGCTTAATATATTCTTTTAAAGTTTTCTCATCTAATATTGCAACAATCAATAATATTGCATCAGCACCAATTGCTTTAGCTTCATATATTTGATATGGATATAATATAAAATCTTTTCTTAATACAGGAATATCAACTTTTGATTTAACACTTGATAGTATTTCATCACTTCCTAAGAATCTAGTTGGTTCTGTTAATACTGATATCACATCAGCACATTTATTATATGATGAAGCGATATCCATATATTTAAAATCATTAGATATAATTCCTTTAGATGGAGATGCCTTTTTTATTTCACAAATAAAAGAGATTCCATCTTTTTTTATTGCATCATAAAATGAAACCATTGTTTTAGGATCACGCTTTGATGCTAAATCTTTTATATATTCAATATTATCTTTCTTATCTTTATATCTTATTTTAGTTGCATCAACTAATTCATCTAAAATCATATTTTATTAGTTTCCTTTATAAATTCATTAAGCTTTGCTAAAGCCTTACCTGACATAATTGTTCTTCTTGCAATATCAATACCTTTTTGAATAGAAATACCATCTGTTGCAACATATATTGCAAGACCTGCATTTAAGATAACCGCATCACGTCTTTTGCTTTCTTCGTTATTTAAAATCTTTAATGCAATACTTGCATTTTCCTTAGGATCTCCACCCATTAATTCTTCTTTATCGCAATATTCAAATCCATATGCTCTTGGATCAAATTCAAATTCAGAAATAATACCATTTCTTAGTTCACACATATTAGTCTTACCAGTTAAAGTAATTTCATCAAGTCCATCAGAACCATTTACTATTAACGCATTTTTTATACCAACTTCTTTTGCAACTTGTGCAATAATAGGTAATAATTCTTTAGAATAAGAACCTAATACAATTTTTTCAGCATGTGCTGGATTTGTAAGTGGTCCTAAAATATTAAATACTGTACGATATCCTAAAGCCTTTCTTATTGGTGCAGCATTCTTCATTGCCTTATGATATACTTGCGCAAATAAGAATATAATATTTGTATTATCAAATACCTCTTTTGCTTTTTCAGGTGTAAGGTTAATATTTACACCTAAAGCCTCAAATAAATCTGCAGCACCACATTTAGATGATACAGCTCTATTACCATGCTTAGTAACCTTAACACCAGCTGCTGAAACAACTAATGCTGAAATAGATGATATGTTAATAGATGATGACTTATCTCCACCTGTACCTACAATATCAATCGCATCCTCTGCACCACTAAAATATGTACCATTATCTCTCATTGCTTTAGCTGATGCTGCAATTTCTAAAACAGTCTCACCTTTCATTCTTAAAGCGGTAAGATATGCTGCTGCTTGTGATTGTTCAATATCTCCTTTCATAATCTTATCCATCATGAAATATGATTCTTCATATGATAAATCACATGAATCTACTAATTTACCTAATATTTCTTTTACTTCCATTTTTATTTTCCCTCACTTAAAAAATTTCTTAATATCTTTATTCCATCCTTAGTCATTATTGATTCTGGATGGAATTGTACTCCATATATTTTTTTAGTTTTATGTTTAACTCCCATGATATCTCCATCTTTAGATCTTGCAATAACATCTAAGTCTTTTCCTAAATCTATTGCTACTAAAGAGTGATATCTTGCAGCTTCAATTTCGCTATCTAATCCCTTAAATAATAAGCATTTATTATCTACTGATATTAAATCCTTTTTTCCATGCATAATTTTTGGTGCGTGTACTATTTTAGAACCAAAAGCTTCACATATTGCTTGATGTCCTAAACACACCCCAAGTAGTGGTGTATCATCAAGATTTTTAACTAATTCCTCAATAATTCCTGCATCACGTGGATTACCTGGGCCTGGAGAAATAATTATATGTGATGGATTTAATTTTAATATTTCATCTACTTTTAATTCATCATTTCTTATAACCTTAATATCAGGATTTATTGTTCCAATAAATTGATATAGATTATATGAAAATGAATCATAATTATCTATTAATAAAATCATTCAAGCTCACCTTCTGACATCACTAAAGCTCTTAATACTGCCTTAGCCTTATTCTCTGTTTCCATATATTCATTTTCTGAAACAGAATCTAAAACAATTCCTCCACCTGCTTGTACATAAATATCATCACCCTTTTTAATAGCTGTTCTAATACATATGCACATATCTAGGTTTCCTCTAAAATCAATATATCCTATTGCACCACCATATATTCCTCTTCTTACAGGCTCAAGCTCATCTATAATCTCCATTGCTCTTATCTTAGGAGCACCAGATAATGTACCTGCAGGAAGTAATGATTTTAATGCATCAATCGCATCACAATCATCTCTTATAATTCCATTTACTGTTGATGTAATATGCATTACATGACTAAACTTTAATACATATTGATATTTAGAAACCTCAACACTTCCGAATTTTGCAATTCTTCCAATATCGTTTCTTCCTAAATCAACCAACATATTATGTTCTGCAAGTTCTTTTTCATCATGCTTTAAATCATCTTCTATTTGATAATCCTCTTTTAAAGACTTACCTCTAGGTCTTGTTCCTGCAATTGGGAATGTTTGTAATGTATTTCCTTCTTTTTTTACTAAAGTTTCAGGTGATGCACCAGCAATTTGAAGTTCTTCAGTATCCATAAATATCATATATGGAGAAGGATTTAATCCTCTTAATACTCTATAAGTATTATATAGGTCACCTTTCATCTTACCTTTAAATCTTCTTGAGAATACACATTGAAATATATCTCCATCTATAATATGTTTTTTTATCTTATCTATAGATTCACTATAGCTTTTAAAATTATCATGAGCTTTTATTTCTTCTATTATTTCATTATTTGGAATAACTGGATGGAAATCAGCCTTAACTAATGCCTTTAAATTTAAAAGTTCCTTTTCTGCTTTCTTATAATTTTCTTCTAAATTATCTATAGATATATTAACTATTAATACAATCTTTTGTCTTATATTATCGAATGCGATAACTTTATCAAATAACATAAAATGATAATCATTGAAATTTGCTTCATCATATGATTTAAATTTTAATGTTTTTTCCATATATTTAACTGTATCATATGATGCATATCCAACAAATCCACCTGTAAATGAAGGTAAGTAATCAAATTGAGGAGATTTGTATTTAGAAATAATCTTTCTTATTTCATTCATAGGATCTAAAGATTCAAAAACCTCTTCATTTTCGTTTTTAATAATTGTTACTAAATTATCTTTACATTTTATTTCTAAAATTGGATCATATCCCAAAAATGAATATCTAGATTGCTTTTCATTAGTTACAGACTCTAATAAATAATGCTTCTTAGATATAGCCTTTAAATTTTTTAATACTTGTATTGGAGTTTTAATATCACTCATTATTTCAATTGATACAGGTATTGTATTATATCCTTTTAATTCCTTTATTTCTTCTAAACTTGGTCTCATTTTCTTACCTCCTAATAAACAAAAAAACTCGTCCTAAAAATAGGACGAGTATTATACCCGCGGTACCACCTAAATTTATGGTCATGACAACCATACACTTTTTGAAATGCCAACACATTTCTATCAACTGACGTATGAAAACGTAATAAGATACTAAAGAATTTCTTCTTTTTCATTATTCCCTCAATGGTCCATTTACAAAATAGTAATCTGCAAGGCTTCCACCATCCCTTGCTCTCTATAAGCACTTTTAATGTTTTATCTCCATATCAACGGTTTATTTATTAAATTACTGATATTATAGAACGACATTTTTTTATTGTCAATATTTTTTAAAACTTTTTTGGAGCAATGTCTAAAAATTAAAAAAATTATTTAATAATTTCTATTTTATTATTAAAGCTCATATTCCAAAATTCTCTTTCTCTAATTGATGAGAATCTAAATATTTGTTTACATTTTTCTAAACTACATGGATACTTATTCATTAATTCATTTGCAAAATTTGCCCATGCCTTACATACTTCTTTTACAGAATCTCCAATATATGCTTCTAAAATATTTTTATATTTATTATTTTTTAGCATATTAGGATTTTCATCATAAAGTTTATTAAATATATAATCATATGATAACATACAAGGAAGTATTGCCATTGTACCTTCAACTAAGCTACCATTTGCACAAAAGCTCATCATATGATCAATATATATTTGTGTTTCAGGATCAGGAATAGATGTTTCTATATCTAATTCATTATACCCATTTTTTATAAGGTATTCTCTTCTTATTGAAGTTTCTCCCTCATTAACGAATGATAAAATATCATAAAAAACTCTTATTTCTTCTAAAGTATTACACTTTGTTATTAAATATGCATAGCATTTTGCATAATTCAATAAATAACGTGTATCTTCAATAATATATTTTGACATCTTATCTTCATCTAAAGTGTTATTTATTAAAGATTGAATGAATTCAGTTTGGATACATTCATCCCAAATAGGGATAGAATCTTTAATAATTTCATCCATGTAATTAACCATTGTATTTCTCCTTTATGTTACATCCATGATCTAAAGGACCACTTCCCTTGCCTAAATCAAGCATTTCATTTAAGCAATCTTCTAAATATAATTTAGCTTTCTTAATAGAATCAAGAATAGAATTATCCTTTGCTAGATTTGAAGCTATTGCACTTGATAAGGTACATCCTGTACCATGTGTATTTGGATTATTAATTCTTTTACCGTTAATCCAAATGTATTCACCGTTAAAATACAAAAGGTCATTGGCATCATTAATTCTATGACCACCTTTAACAAGTATAGCTTTTGCACCAAGCTTACTTATTATTTTTGCAGCTTCTTCCATACTTTTAGCATCATCAATTTTAATACCAGATAATACCATTGCTTCAGGAATATTTGGTGTAATTAAACAAGCCATTGGAATTAATTCTTTAATTAATGCTTCTTCAGCATCAGGATTTAATAATCTTGCACCACTTGTTGCAACCATTACTGGGTCAACAACAATATTTTTTGCATTATGCTCTTTAAGCTTTTTGGCAATAGATTTAATTAAATCTTTATCAGATACCATACCAATTTTTACTGCATCTGGTCTAATATCGTTAAATACTGCATCAATTTCTTCTTCTAAGAATTTAGGTGTTACATTCATAATATCATATACACCTAAAGTATTTTGTGCTGTTAATGCTGTAATTGCTGTTTCAGCAAAGCATTTATTTGCAAGTATTGTTTTAATATCTGCTTGAATACCAGCTCCTCCTGAAGAATCAGAACCGGCGATTGATAATACAACTTTCATTAATATCTCCTTAAATTAATATAATAATCACAATTCAATCTAACTATATCATCATAGTGTCTAAAATTGCTTGAACCTTTTACACCTAAAACCTTAATACCACTCATATGAGCACCAACTAATGCGTGAGGTGCATCCTCAACTATTAATGTTTCATTTGGATTAAAGCCTAAATTCTTTGCGATATCTATATATCCCATACCATTTACCTTTGTAACATTATAAGTTGATGATGTATATAAATGCTTAAATAAATCTTTTATGCCATTCTTTTCTAAAGATGCTTCTATTAATTTAGAAGTTGTTGCAGTATATAAAACAACTAAACCTTTTTTATTTAAATCGATTAAGAAGTCTTTTGCACCTTCGTTTAATTCGATTTTTACATATTCATTCATAATGAATTTATTTAAATCATCCATTACATCTTTTACATTTGAATCCTTAAAGAATAAATTCTTTAAATATTCTGCAGTCTCATCATTTGTTTGTAATCTAACATCATAATCTATGCTTTTAGGTGGTATTATTCCTTTAGATTTTAAATATCTAGATGTAATATCATCCCACATTGACATAGATTCAAGTAATGTTCCATCATAATCTACTATAAATAACTTATAATTATTTGTATTAAGTAAAATCTCATCTACTCTTTTTACTAATTCTTTTGTTGCTTTTACAATATCATTTTCCTTAAATATTGCAGATACAACTGATATACCATCAATCATTGTATCCCTAAGTTCACAAATATTATCCTTAGTAATACCACCTATCGCAACGACAGGTATTTTTGTACTATCACAAATAGATGTTAAAGTTTTTATTGAAACAGATTTTGCATCAAGTTTTGTTGATGTATTAAAAATAGTACCAACACCTAAATAATCCGCACCCATTTTCTCTGCTAAAACTGCTTCCTCTACAGTTTCACATGAAACACCTAAAATCTTATTTGGCCCAATTTTTTCTCTTGCAATATCAGCTCTTAGGTCATCTTGCCCTACATGTAGTCCATCGGCATCAACTGCTAAGAATACATCAAGTGAATCGTTAATAATGAAAGGCACATCGTATTTTTTACAAATTTCTTTAATTTCTAAGGCTTCTTTTATAAAAGATTCCTTATCTAACTCTTTTTCCCTAAGCTGGATCATTGTTGCACCACCTAAAATGGCTTTTTCAACATCATCCTTTAATAATCTCCCATTTAACCAATATCTATCGGTTACTGCATATAGTTTTAAGCTAGATTTCAAATTTTTCAATCTTTGCACCTGCTTCTAATTTTAAATCATCTAAATTAGATAATTCATCAATTAAACCAATATGTAATGTACCTGTACCCTTTGCATAAGATAAGGCCATTTCACCTGCAAGTCCTACACCAACTATAGCTGCAGTTACAGCCTTAAGCTTGTCTATAGGATTTGCAACGATTGATGCAGCAATAACACCTGCTGTCATACATCCTGTACCTGTTATTGCTCTCATTTCTTTACATCCATTATCAGTTGTATATGCAATATTGCCATATACAATAACATCAATAGCACCAGTTATTGCAATAACTGCACCATATGCATTTGATAATTTCTTTGCAAACGCAAATACATCACTTAAAGTATCTTTTGTTACCTTATCAGCTTCAGATGCATCAACACCCTTAGTTTTAGATGAAACATTAGCTAATGCCTTAATTTCACTAATGTTACCCTTAATACAATCAAATTTAACTTCATCCATAAGCTTTTTAATAACCTTATTACGATAAGGTGTTGCACCAGCTCCACATGGATCTAATACTACAACATGACCAAGTTCATTTGCTCTTTTACCAGATGCAATCATTGATGCAACTGTATTTTCATTTAATGTACCAGTATTAATAACTAACGCATTACAAATATTTTGCATATCAGGTGCATCTAATATTTCATCTGTCATAATTGGTGATGCACCAATAGCTAATGCTGCATTCGCAACATCATTAACTGTTACATAATTAGTAATGAAATGAATTAAAGGGCATTTCTCTCTTATATTTTTTATATATTCCATAATATCCTCCAAAATGTAAAAAAAAGGCGCCTTTTGCTAGCGTCTTTAATATTAATTATTATACGCCTACGCTAGCATTACCTAGATCAGGATAGGTCGAAGATATATCTTCCTCTCAGCCGGTCACACCAGCTCCCTTTTTATATTTACAAATATATTTTAAAACTATAAATATAATATGTCAAAGAAAAAATGGACCTGATATAAAAATACCAAATCCATTAATACTTTATTCTTCTATAACTTCTTGTTTCTTCTTGCTTTCTTCCATAAATATCTTTAATAAGCCATTTAATGAGAAGATTAATAAAATTGAAGTAGAAACTAATAAAATAATAGGAACATATAAATTATTTATTTCTTTTGCATATTTAATGATTGCAACAACTGTACCAGCAATTAAGAATGCTGATGTAAAGAATGTAAATGTATCTCTTAAGAACACTAATAACTTCTTTGCATTTACAAGTGATATAATTGTAAAAACCACCGCAGGTATTAAAATTATAGCGCCAATAACAGGTAAACCTGTAAATGCTGCTAATGTAATAACTGATTGATTAACTAAATACTCTCCATTAGGTACTTTAGCAACTGTTATAAATACATATACAAAAGACATTACTAATAAAATAATATATAATACTCCCACAAAAATCTTTTTCATAGAACTATACCTCCTGCCTATATATTACCAAAGGCCAAATAATATGTCAACAACTTTTTGTAAAGTTTGCTTAACATTTTATTTTGATAGCTTTTCTATTATAGAATCTATAATAGTATCTTCTAATCCACCAAGTGATAAATAATTTCTTGCTGCGCTAACTAAATCTATAGTCTTATAATTATTATTACCCACTATGAATTCAAGCATCGCATCTACATTTCTTTCTTTAATGATATTATATCTTTTAGGATCTTTTTCTAAAGTAATTTTATAATAATTCTTATATGTATACATATAATCATCTACTATTTCTTGATATGATGCACCAAGTAATGCTTCAATAACAATACAAACAAAACCAGTTCTATCCTTACCCTCTTGGCAATGAATATAATATGGGCCATCAAATAATTCAAGTTGTCTAAATCCTTGTGCTACCTTACTTCTAAATTCACTTGACTTATAATTCATATTCATTGCTAAAGGCATAACCTTTTCATCATATCCTTGAGACATTAATAAAACTGTATTCTTTTTATATAATGACAAAAAGTATGGAGAATTAAAATCTTCTTGATTAATAAATGAATCTATCTTTTCCTTAGTATCTGCAAGATTCATTATGAAATTAATTCCACTTTCTTCCATTAAACCATCTACACAAGAAGCTCTTTTATGCTTATTATCACATGGAGAAGCTCCTCTATATAAAATATTTGGTTTAATATTTCCAACAGATATTTGTCTATAATTTCCAAATTCAGAATCAGAATCATAAAATTCTCTTTCATCCTTATATTGGATATTCATAGTTTCTTGAATATCTAAATATTTACCTTTTGAATTTAGTTCTATTTTTGCCTTATTATCGCTATTTAAGCCAATAATATCATAACAATCCTCTCCATAATTTATTGCAAGCTTTATATAATCATATCCAGGATATCCAACAAGTAATCTTTCTCCTGCATCTACATAATAGCCATTATAATATGGTAAATCTAAGATTTTATAATCATTATCAAAATAAATATTAACACTATCTCCATATTCAAATCCCAAATCATTAAATTCATCTATAGTGCATTTAAAATAGACTCCTCCAAATTCAGTTTCATGTATTAGTTCTAAATTATTTACTTCAAGATTATGGTTACTCTTACATCCAACTAAAAATAATGTTGTAAGTCCTATTGCTGATAAAATAATCTTTTTCATGCTAACATCTCCTTTTTAAAACTTAGGAATTATATCATGTGATTTTAAAATCTTTAATCTTCTTACTGCATATAAGAATAATAAGATTGATGTTGAATAATCAATAGATGATGATGTTGCCTCACCAGTTATAGGATCTAATTCCTGAGAAAATCTATTCTTATCATTGTTTTTCATAAATCCATCTAACCATTTATATAATAATTTATCATATTCTTTCTTAAATCCATAATAATCCATCCATAAAGATGCTCTTAAGGCTGTTAAAGCCTCTGAATAATATCCCCATGAATTAGGCATTCTATTTTCTTTATTTGATGGATCTGATATAGAAATAGATGGGAATGGATAATTTGTATAGAATTCATTTTCATTTTTTAAATACTTATTATAAATAATATCTATTAATTCCTTATCTCTTTTCTTATCTAATACTCTTTCTTGGAATAAATGGAATATTTGTGATGACCTATATTTTCTTAATCCATTCTTATCTCTATCATAAAAGAAATTATCTTCCTTACAATATAAAAGCTCAAATATCTTCTTTTTAATATTTCTTGCAAGCATATCATATTTATCAATGTTATCACTATCATTTAATATAATAGACATCTCATGTAATGATTTTAATGTCATATATAAATTACAGTTAATATCTAACGCAATAATTGGATCATCATCTGGCTTAATATCTGCAGATACTCTTTTAGAATCAATACTATAATAGCCTTTATATTTCATACCATTTAATCTAGGACTATTATCATGACCTGTATCATATCCAACAAACATTTCAGCAAGTCCTAAATTCATAGTCATTCTATATTTATAAATAAAATCTACCCATCTTTTTGAACAAGAATATAATTTCTTTAATAATTCAATATTATTTGTTTTTTCATATAATATTAATCCTAATCTTGCAACAGATACAACCTCTTGTATTTGAGAATATCCCGCTCCTATAGCATCCTTTATAAAACAAGGATATTGTCCTTTATCGTTCATTAAATCCATAAATAGATTTAATGTATCTTCTGCAACACTAAAATCATCAAATAAATTACCATACATTATAGAATCATATAAATGCTCAAGCCATACTCCATTATATCTATTAGATATGATAATTACTTTATTTTTATATTTATTAACTGTTTTAATATGATTTTTAACAAATTCATTTTCAACATTAGTTACAAAATTATAAAAATCCTTATACTCCTCTTCAATAACTAGATTATCATATTTCATATTATTCACACAAGATAAATCAAATCCAGATACTAATGCTTTAATCTTTATATTATTAAAATAAAAATCCGATAATGTATATTGATTTGATTTAGTTACCTTAAAGAAATTATCACATTTCATATCAATATTATTAAATATAACATTTGATACTTTATTATGATATTCCATACTTCTTCCCTTAAGATCATAAAATTGTGTCCATGGTCTTATATATAACAAAGCTTTAGAATAACCTCTACCATTAGATACTAATATATCTTGGTATAATTGATTAGTATCTGGTCTCATTTTAAGCCATAATATATTATTTGAATCAGTAGAATAAAAATTATCTAATATTATATCTTTATTATGAATTGCTTCACTTCCTAAGGTTAGGCAAGAATGACAAAATAAGAATTTATTATCTTCAATTAATATATATTCATTTATACCATTATGGAAATCATATTCCATATCAACACCCTTACCACCTTTTAAGCTTATTGCGTCATCATTTACATCAAATGTATTTGATTTAATATGAATATAGCTACAATAATCAACATCTATACCATCTGTTGATGGGGCTTTAACTGGTACTTCTGGTGATGTAATAGATAAATTAGATAATTTAATATATTCTGATTTATATAAATGGATATTCCAAAAATGTGAATTAATTAATGTTAAACCATTAATATATACATTTTTAGAATTAGAAATAAACATTAATCTAGGACGTTGTTCATCCTTATTAGTTGCATTCTTATTCCATTCCATTCTGTTCCAAAACATTTCCCAGCTTCTTGTACCATTTCCATCAATTAAACCTTCTCCAAATATATATGTATTAAATACACCTATAAAATTTAGGAGTGCTGGATAATATTTTAAAGATTCTCCTTCAATTCTTGTAAATTCTAATGGGTAGTCTAAGATATTATTGCTGCCAATTAATTTAGAATTCTTTTCTAAATATAAGCTTACATTGTTTTTAAAGTATAAAGCTCCTGTATGATAAATACCATCAATTATTAATAATCCACCACCATTAATAGATATTAAATCAATTAAATCTTGAATAACATCAGTCACTAAATTAGTATTATCTTTAGTATAATTACTTAAATAATACTTATTTTTAAATAAATTAATATCATATTTAATATCTTGATAAAAGAATTCATCTATTAATTTACCACTAGGGAATCTTTTTTCCATAATTTCACCACCAAACCCAAATTAAAAAGGCAAAGATGCCTTTTTTAATTTATTTCTTCTATATACTTGCCATAATCTAAGCTTTTTAAAACTGCAATGATATATGCAGTAACATTTTGGAATCTTAATCTTTTTGTTATTCTTGTTAATACAAATCCAACAAAAAGCATTAATGCAACCGATATAATTATTGCGGCAGTCTTTGGCATTTTATCTAATTCTTCTGTAAGTGTTAAAAACATTATACTACCACCTAAAAATAAAAATATCTTACATATGGAGATATTTTTTTGTTTTAAAAAACTTATATCACTCTATTAAAAATATTATATTTCTTTTATAAAGAAAAATCAATTCTAGTAAAATCAAAAAGGCATATTATATATTGTATAAAAAACAATTCTAATATGCCAATTTTGTTATTCATTTTTTAATAAACCTTTTAATGGGTTAATAGATGGATCAGTTTTTAATTTATAATTCCAATCCGCTCTTGATGCTTGATCTTTATTATTCCATTTAGATTGTGATATAGGAGTAATATAATCTTCTACTGTTTCACCCTTAGGATGCTTTAAGAATAGATTATTTGGATCACTTGAAAGTAATGCTCTCTTACCATCACTTTTTAACCATTCATCAAAATCTCTTGATGCAATCTTTTGGATATATCCAACAAATAAACCTTTATTTGATAAATCCTCTTTCTTTGGAATATTTGTATGATGCTTAAATGCAGGAATATTATATAATTCCTTAACATATTCCCAAATGTTTTTATATTCACTAATTCTTTTCTTTTGTGGACCTACATTAACATAAAAATCAGTTTCCCATTTAATTAATGTTACATAAGCTCTAATATCTGAATCAGTAATATAATCACCAAATATAAATCTATTAGTCTCAAGTCTCTTATCTAATTGTTCTAAAGCCTTATGGAAATCTTCTTGAGATTCATCATAAATTTCTGGTACTAATGTAAAAGCTTGACGGTAATGACCATTATTTATATGTGGGAATAACCAATCATTAAAATCGTCTATTACATCTCTATATTTTACAGGATATAAATCAGGTGCATCCTTAGGCTGTAAACCTCTAAATGCTACCTCTATATAATTTGTTAATCTATGATAATCATTATTAACTGCAACTTTTTTATTAATATCTACAAAAGTAGGTGTTGTTGCACGACCTGTATAATTCTTATCAGCATTTAAATAAAATTCTGACAAGAAATGTACTCCTGTATATTTATCCTTAAATCCCTTTTCATCTGGAAATCCCCATCCATATTTATTTGTATCTCCAGTATGACCAACAACGTAATCAATAATAACATCATCAAGCCCTAATAATTCCTTTGCGATAACAGGTCTATTACTCCAGTTGCATCCAAAAGACCAATATATTGCAAATTTAGAACTTTCTGCATATTCCTTTGAAATAGGTGCAGTAAAATAGTTTGGCTGTCTTACAAATGCGCCTCTTTCATCTTGTTCAGATACAGTTTCTTTGCCTCTTGGCTTTGCACCAACTTCTTCTGCAAAGAATTGTGCAATATTATCATCATATTTTACTTTATTTGTATTTTCTTCTACCTTCTTCTTATGTGCTTGAATTCCGCAACTTACTACTAAATCACTCATTTTATTTTCCTCCAACTTTTATATTTTTTTATATTTAATTAAATAATATATTCTGGTTCCTTTAACATATGCATCTTTTTTA
>Ga0247611_10007605_pt1 | contig 13545 bp, 3 predicted proteins | sample 177DNAGHGhighgp2_FD_192422 | JGI IMG/M metagenome (GOLD analysis project Ga0247611, IMG submission 192422) | Sheep rumen microbial communities from Palmerston North, Manawatu-Wanganui, New Zealand - 1770 DNA GHGhigh gp2 | ecosystem: Host-associated > Mammals > Digestive system > Stomach > Rumen ... | reverse complement strand
CTTCCTACTCCTTATGGTGAAGTTCGGTGCTAGCTCAGCATTTGCTGACCCTACCGGAATAACATCACTCAGCAGTATCGGTTCAAGCGGAGATTATATCATAACAGCAGATATTGATGCATCGTGGTTCACAACATCTATTGCTTCGTTCAGTGGTACACTTGAAGCAGCCATTAACCCCGATACCCACATGCCCTACCGCATCAAAAAGCTTGGAGTACCATTGTTCACCACCCTTACCGGTACGGTCAAGAATCTTGTTTTGGAGGATGTAAATATCAGCGGAAACACTGGCAACACTGGAGCAATAGCCTGCGAGGCGAGTGGAGATAATGCTCGCATATATAATGTAGGAATCCTTAGCGGGTCTGTAGGTGGCACCGGCAATACTGGCGGACTGGTGGGGCAAATCAGCAATAAAGCCCGCGTCATCAATTGCTACAGTTTTGCTACAATCACCAGCGGAGCTAATGTAGGTGGAATAGTAGGTAATAACAACGCCACTACAACAGCTAGCAGTATCAAAACTATGGTCATGAACTGTATGTTCTATGGCGACATCACTGGTGGCACCAACAAGTCTCCCGTCTATGGCGGCACAAACATCAACAACCTGAACAGCGGTGGCCTTACAACTTTCAACTACTACGCGTATGAGCAACTGCCTACCAGCCATATTTCCTCAGGCAAGTACAACTGCGCCCTGGCTGTTGAGGAGAAGTTCCTGAACCGTTTTGAGTTCTACCGCCTGCTACTCAACAGCAACAAAAAACTGGCGGCCTTCTATGTCACAGGCACCCCTGCCGATGCCGACAAAATGCTGAAATGGGTACTCGAGACTGCCGACCGCACCATCGACAACCCCAAGCCCTACCCTATACTGAAAGCCCAAGGTTATTACCCATCCATTATCAATCCGGACGTTGACAATGCTCCGGATAGTGCTTCAGTTGGTCGCAACCACGGCGGCAAGCTTGGTCGGACACTGACTGTAACCATCAGCGGCACAAAGACCGACGGCGGACAGACATGGCCCGCCGGTGCAGGTATAACAACGGGTAGCATGACCCTAACGCGTACCGACAAAGACTTCGACCGTTTCAACTACAACTATGACAAGGTACAGTTGCCTTATTACAATGATGTTGGCACCGGCAACTACACAGGCAACCGCGTAGTGACAGGATGGAAAATAACTGCCATCAACGCTGTTAAAGGTGATCCCTATACCCCTGCAAACTATGACTATACCAAGACTTTTGCTGATAACTATTTCGATTATCCGAACTATAACTTTGCTGACCGCAAGAGTTCCAATAAAGACCTCTACACCGTCAGCAAGCGCGTCTTCTCGCAAGGAGCCTATTTTGATGTGCCATACGGTGTAACATCTATCACCATTGAGCCATACTGGGGAAAAGCGGTATATATTTCCGATCCTTATTATGATGCGGTGTATAATACAGGTTATACGAAACAAGAAGTAGCAAATACAGGCACACAGGTCAAAGTGGGTACTACTTTCTTCGATGGAGAGGTTCTTGGAACAACAGCCCAATTGGGGGCTGCCGCCCAAAGGATAGAAAACACCGTTGGCAATGCTCTCAAATACATCAACGAAAACCTGGGCGGTTATGGACCGACCGTCTATGACAATGCCGTTGTTTTGGTGGGCAATCTTCACCAGAATGGTATACCTTCAAACGGCACCAATCCTTTCACCCTCATGTCGGTGGATATAAACCATGACAATGAGCCTGACTACAGCATGATATATCACCATTCAGGCAAGTTAAGAGTAGCCCCTATCCGTTTCGACTTTCTGAATATCCCAGGCACCGCTCAGGCCCAGAAGCCCAATGGTGCAAGTAATATCCTCAATATGGCTATCATACACCCCAGTGCCTGGTTTGAGATTACCAATACATCTTCCATTTACTTCAGCCAGTTGGAATACGAGGATTTAGTTGATAATGCAAGCAGGACAGAAGGCCCGCTTATTCTCCAAGGAGGTGTTATTGACCAGTTCGTGTCAACAAACAATTCTGTAGTGAATGGAAAAACCATATATATGCATCTTGGTGGAAATGTCTGGTTCAAGGAGTTCAATATGGGCACTCATGGTGACGGTAGCAATTCCACGCCTCATCCACCAGTGTCGGTCACAGGCGGCGATTATGATGCTTTCTACCTTACCGGCATCTACAACCAGGATGCTGCAATGAGAGCGGACAATGCCGAATGCTATATCAGTGGAGGCCATTTCAAAGAAGCAGCGGGAACGGGGCAGGAAGCCATTGGCGGCAACGTTCGGTGGCAGATATACAATGCCGACATAGACAACTTCTACGGGGGAGGTACTAATGGTGCCACGGGTAAAAACATTAAAGGCAATGTAACCGTCGATATCTTCAATAGTCATGTGACCACCTACTGCGGCGGCCCCAAGTTCGGTAATATGGAATCAGGGAAAAAGGTTACCACTAATGCCGATGGTTGTGTCTTTGGAACGTTCTTCGGTGCCGGTTTCGGTGGAACCGCTTATTCCAGAAAAAAATACTACGATAAAGATGATAACCCTGTAAATTGGACTAATCAGCAAGGAAACTATACCCGTGACCGCGGTAAGTATTTTGATGGCAGCAAAGCTAGTGGGAATGCTTTAGGACAAAATGGAAAATATGGTTATAAGGGTATCGGTGTAGCTACCGACTTTGACTATGAGTATTTTGTATGGAGCTCCGGAAAAACAGGTGGCCGATTCTATGTCAAGTTCGCCTCTTTCTCACTGGCACAATGTAATGACGTTGAATCCAAATTAAAGAACTGTACCATAGAGAACAACTTCTATGGTGGTGGCAGTCTTGGCAAGGTTGTGGGTACAGTAACATCGGAACTTGACGACTGCACGGTGGAAGGAAATGTGTTCGGCGCAGGTTTCTCTGCCTCATTACCTACTCTTGAAGTAAGAGATGCCGGTTTTTCAACGGCTCCGAACTACAACAGCGCGTCCGGTATGTTTGAGCCAGGCGTGTTTTCCGGAACCACCACATTCTCCTGGAAGAACGCCGGCGAGGCAGGCGTGACACTTAGCAACAACCAATCAGGCAGTGACTTGAATACCAACCATTACATATACACCAACCAGGACCTGAGCACCTCTAACCTCGGCTCCGTAAACGGCGACATAAGACTTACCCTCAAGGGCAAAACCAAAGTAGGCACGTTACAAGGAGGTAATGTTAAACCCACTACCGGCAATGTCTATGGTGGTGGTGAATCAAGCTGGGTCACTGGAGCCAACCACACCGTTACCATCATGCTACAAGACAAAACTGAGATATATGGCAACGTCTTTGGCGGTGGCGATCAAGGCAACGTGGAGGGTAGCACGATGGTGAACATAGAGGATGACGCTGAATAACAGATGATAAAGGAACATAACATGACACCTTATAATATAAGACATATCATATCACACATAGCAACGGCCTCAAACAAACTCCGCCGCTGCCTTTCCCTGCTGCTTATGCTGCTTACGCTGGGAAGCGGTATTAATTGTGCGTGGGGACAGACTACGTATAAATATTATGCCATACACAACAAAGACAAAGGCTATCTGAAGCAGGCCAAAGGTGCCGTTGCCAATGAAAATAGTTTCCGCTATGAGAATGCTCACAATGATAACGGTTCCTCTATCTGGGTGCTTTCATCTGATGGCTATTTGCAGCAAGAGATGTACTATCTTAACGTGGCCAATGACGCGACTCTCTATCTCTCCACAGAGAAAGTCACCCAATGGACGATTGATAATACAACGATATCCGGAAAGAACCTTCTCAAGCCCAACGGAAGCAGCAAATACCTTTGTGCCGACGACGGGCCACAGTTAAAGGCAAGCCCTTCCAACTACTATAATGCCTGTGAGATGACTGTAGCCGAAAACAACAGCAAGTGGACAGGGCCGTCCGATGTGTCGTTTACGGTGCAATCTCCTCAATTGGTAACTTATATACGTACATTCTTTACACGGAATATCACTGTTACTATTCTTAAAAATGATGCGGATAAAACCAATCAAAAGGTAGTGGATAAGAAAGACAGTCGTAGTTACTGCTCGTTGACCTATAACACTACTTCTGATGCCAACAAAGGTACCACATGGGACATCAACGAAACTACTGGTGTTATCTACAGCAAGCAGGCTAGCGGCGATGTCAGTGTGGCAGCCACTTATAGCGTGGCTCCGCTTGACCCCATTGTACTAAGCAATCATTCCGCTACAACTGCCACTGTTACGCTAAAACTGCAGCCATCACCTTTTGCTCCTAATGCAGAAAAGAACTATCTGTTATATTACACCAAAGATGCCGGCTACCGTTTTCCATATGATGATGGTCTCAATGAGGATAGCCCAGTAAAAACTAACGCAGGAAAAAACGTGCTCACCGAACCGGCAAATAACCAAATCAGTTGGAAGGTGATCAGAGACGACGAGGGCTTCTATTCTTTCCAAAATGTCAACAGCGGTCGTTGGCTACGTTTTGATGAGAGTCACTATGTCGACGGAAGTAATTATGGCGTGGTTGAAATGGGTGTAGATGGAAATGATGTTCCAACAACTTCCGCATATAAGTTCAGACTCTATAAGTCAGGGTCCTTAGGCAATGGTAGTAGTCAGCCAACTTATTGCATACTTCCGTATTGCAAACAATATGCGGTGTATAAATCCGATGGAGTGCTGACCGAGGCACTTACATCCCTCAATGTATATAAAAACTACAACATTATAAGTATTTGGAAAGCAGGCAATGACTCTAAGTATTGTATTCTTGCTTACGAGGCAGAATATCGCATCAGAAATGATTTCTCCGTAACCGGACCTGCAACAGCGAATGCACTGGGTACATACGATTTCACGGCTGATTCCTATTATTTCCGTGCCATCAAAGGCTCTGCCACTTCGACCGACGCACAAAGAGACTTGGAAATAAATGGTAGTTTTGAAAGGGCTTCTGTGGATTTCAACTGGACTGTTGTGGGATTGGATGGCTATTACAACACTACTCAGAATGTGTCAAATGGCACAGGTACACTGCATTTGGAGATAACAAGTCTGCCGGCAAGCGGTTCTGTCACTGGCACAATCAAAACACAGGCTAAGGCATATACTGATATTAATAACAAGAAGAAGACGTCGGATTGGAAAACAGTACCTTTTGTGCTATATTCATCGCCGTCACCGACTACAGCACAAGAAATAAGTTCACTGGCATCAATCACGAACGCTAATGGCATTTACAGGTTGACAGCTGATGTCAGCGATATGCCTGGTGTTGAAAATTTCAACGGCTTCCTCGATGGCAACGGACATCACATAACAAGCCTTTCTGCTCCACTTTTTTCCACCTTGACAAATGCCACTATTCGTAATCTTACTATTGACAATGCAACCATTAGCCAGAGTGGTAAAATAGGTGCTATTGCCGGTACCGCTGATGGTGGTACGGTCATTTATAACGTAGGTCTAATGAGTGGCTCGGTAGCCAGCACTGATGATTACTGTGGTGGTTTAGTTGGTCTGCTCAAAGGCACGGCCCGTGTCATCAATTGCTTCAGTTATGCAAATATCACTAATGGTACATATGTTGGCGGTATTGTGGGTTATAATAACGAAACAACAAAATCCACAGATCTCAAGACCATGGTTATGAACTGTATGTTCTATGGTGACATTTCTGGTGGTACAAACAAGGCACCCATCTATAATGGAAAGATTATTACCAACAGAGGTGACGCCTCAGGTGTTAGCAACTTTAACTATTTCTGGGGAGGAGCTTCTTATGTAACCCAACGGGATGCTAATAACAATCCGGACATACAGACCTATAACTGCGCATTACTGGCTGAGACTCGCTACTTGCAGCGCTTTGAGTTCTTCCGCCATGTACTGAACGCTCATCGAGAACTGGCAGCATGGTGGGCAACGGGAAGTGCAGACAATAAAGATTTAATGATGAAATGGGTTCTGGAACCATCGCAAATAGGCACCGACAATCCCTATCCTATCCTAAAAACTCCTGGCAAATATGCTTCGGTGGTGAATTATACTCCCAGCGATGTTGCCATTGACGCTGAAAACAAACATTACAATGAGGGTCGTAAGTTGACCAACATGGGTACTAATGGAGAACTAACTGTTACCATTGAAATGGGTTCTGGTGGTAATGTCTATAGCCCTCCATCGGAAGCCTCCATCACAACGTCAACACTCAAACTGACCATCACTGATAAAGACCCCGCACATTTCAATTTCAACTATGGCAAGGTGCAGTTACCTTACTATAACGATGTGGGCACAAAGAATTATAATGGTAATCGTGTGGTGACAGGCTGGAAGATTGTCAGCATAACTGGTGGCGGGTCGAATTCTTTCTCTACCGATAATGACAATAATGCTTCTACGCCGGCCGATGCGACGGCGACAGTAACCGATGGTGATATTACACTTATCACCCCTTGCAACTTTGCTGACCGCAATTGTACAGATAAGGATCTTTTCGGCGTCAGCGGTCGTGTGTTCAGCCAAGGTGCCTACTGGGATGTGCCCGAGGGAGTAACGGCAATTACCATTCAGCCCTACTGGGCCAAGGCGGCATATGTGGCTGACGCATATCTTGATGTGTTGTATGATAAAGACATGAATAATGCTTACAATGTCACCACAGTTGGCGGTGGCGAGAAATGGAAGAACGACACCAATTATCCTATTGCTGGAGAAAACCAAAAGGTTTATACAACCATTGGCAATGCCAGAAATGCGTTGGATAAAAACACAGCTCGTAATGTTTACGACTGCGCCATAGTGCTTGTGGGCAATGTTCATAGTATCGGAGTGTCATCGGGAGATAATGACCGTTTCTATACCATTATGTCTGCTGATTTTGACCACGATAACGAGCCAGACTATTCTTATATTCTTCGTTTCAATAGCCGTGTACGTGTGCATCCTGTAAGAATAGATTTCCTGAATGTTATTGGTCTTGGTATGGCTCAGAAATCAAATGAAGGCAAAGGCACATACAACTTTGGTATTATGCAACCGACAGGCTGGTTTGAGTGCACTAATACCGGACTGTTCCGTGTGACTCAATTTGAGTACGACCTCAATCCAAGAACTATAAGTCCTATCATTCTTCAAGGTGGTATTATAGAGCAGTGGGTGACATACCAAAATGCAAATTCATCTGCAGCCAACGCCGTCCAGTACTTCCATGTGGGCGGCAACGTATGGTTCAAAGAGTTCCACATGGGTGTCCACCAAGACAGAACCGATAACAAAGTGACTCCCCATCCCCCTGTGTCAGTTACAGGTGGTGACTTTAATGAATTATATCTGACAGGTCTCTATAATAGTCCCAACTCTAATTATGATGACAATGCAGAGTGTTACATCAATGGTGGTCACTTTAGTAAGGTTGCTGGCACAGGTATGCAGGGCATAGGTAATGCATCAACCCACGCCAACGGCAACATCATCTGGCAGATAGATAATGCCGACATTGATGAGTTCTACGCTGGTGGCATCAATGCCGCTCATAAAGCAGAGGGCAGTATCTATACCGTTATTTCTAACAGTCGTGTTGACCTATTCTGTGGTGGCCCCAAGTTCGGTGATATGAATAGCAATGAAAAGGTTGTCACCAATGCCACTAACTGCACATTCCGCACCTTCTTCGGTGCCGGATATGGTGGGAATTCCTACAACCGCAGGTATCCTAACAACCAAAATAATAAAATTAATATTGATTGGGATTCATGGCTTACAGGAACTGCCAGTTATGATTATAGTTATGATGCCAATTATGGTGGCGTAGAGACACGAATTGACTATCAGTTCCTTCCTATGTCAGGTAACCTTGACAATGTGTGCCGTCTGTTTATTGATTATGTGAGTTTCTCGTTGGCCACCACTTATGATGTCACAACAAAACTTACGGGTTGCACCATTACCAAAAGTCCGCTTGGCAGACTTGATATTTCAAATGACGATAAGCGTCTTGGCAATTTTTATGGCGGCGGTAGCCTTGGCAAGGTTGACGGGCCAGTCAAGTCGACACTTACCAACTGCACAGTGGAAGGCAATGTGTTCGGTGCCGGCTACTCGGCTACACAGCCTACAGTCAATGTGATGGCTCAAGCGTTTCAAACTCAACCGCATTATGACGAGAACCTTGGTGCCTATTTGGATGCTATACTCCCTGCCACGACCGAATACACCTGGGAGCATGCCCAAACTGTCAATGCTACGAATGCCATCAATACCAGCACCCATAAACTATTCACCAGTGTAGACCTAAGCAAGTCTAACCTTGGTTCGGTGAGCGGTGCCGTCACTCTCACTATAACAACTTCTAACGGGAATAATGGAGTAACAGAGATAGGCACTAATAATGACCCCGGCACCGGCCATGTCTATGGCGGCGGTGACGAGAGTTTTGTCAGCAATGCTACCAACCCCACCAGTGCGTCAACCACCGTTACCATAAGCGGCAACACCACGGTGAAAGGCAACGTCTTTGGCGGCGGTAATAATGGTGATGTAAGTGGCAGCACTACAGTAAACATAGAGGATTAATGATGTAGAAATGATTGATAAAAATACAACGCTATGACATACAGGATCAGACACATATTCTCACTCACTTTGTTTCTGACAGCCCTAAAGGTTGCCAGCCCTTTGGCCCACGCCGGAGTCGTGGTAAACGGCAATGTCTATGGTGGAGGAAATGCGGCTGATGTCCTGACCAACTCTACTGTGAACATCACAGCAGGTCAGATAGGTGATGCGACAATAGACGCAGACCATGGCAATGTATTTGGCGGAGGAAAAGGACAGAATACTGTTGTCCAGGGTAATGTAGAAGTGAACATTGGTAAAGTTACTGATGGTAACTATTCCGGTACCGGAACTGTTAAAGGTAGTGTATATGGCGGTAGCGCATTCGGCGCTGTAAATGCCAAGAAGGAAAACAACACTGTCGTATATTCAGGAACTAATGCAAGTCCCGCAGCAACACATGTAAACATCTTTAGTGGTACAATAAATGACTGTGTATATGGAGGCGGTCTGGGTCAGACTTCTCCCAGTAGCATAGCAGCACAGTCATTCGGTGATGTAACCATCACAATGGAAGGCGGAAGCGTTGCAAATGGTGTCTTTGGAGGTAGTAACGTAAATGGATACCTTTTGAGTAATGCCACCGTAACCATTAAAAGTGGAACTATAGGATCTGCACCTGAGCAAGGCGATCATATAGCTGACGTGGTATTTGGCGGTGGCTTTGGTAAACCTACACGTGTAGCCGGCAACGTTTTGGTCAATATTGGAATACAGGATGGTAATTCTCTCATTGGCAATGCGATTATCAATGGTAATGTATATGGAGGTTCGGCCAAAGGTTACGTAAATGGCACGACAGTTTCAAATAACACTACCACTACGCAAGTCAACCTTAACAAAGGTACTGTAATAGGTGATATCTATGGAGGAGGCCTGGGGTATATAGACATTAGCGACAATACAAATGATGCCGAAGCCAATGTCTATGGCACAGTAAACGTTATTGTGAACGACGGTACCGCACGGGATGTGTTTGGTTGCAACAATATAAATGGCGCACCCCAGCAAGATGTAATCGTAACCATCAATAACACGAACGCAACTGGCATAACAAATGTCTATGGAGGCGGTAATAAAGCAGATATGCCAGGTACTGTAACTGTGAATATTAAGGGCGGAACTATAACTCGCGATGTTTATGGAGGTGGCGCTTTGGCCAACACCAATACAAGTTATATGGCCAACAATGCCATAACAACACAAAGCATTACCACCCAAGTCAATCTGAAAGGCGGTACCATAAAAGGCAATGTCTATGGAGGCGGTCTGGGCCAGATTGGATCAGATTCAGGTGGCGGTACCGGTACTGGTTCAGGCTCACCCATAGCTGATATACCCGCCTATGTTTACGGCAATATATTGGTGGAGCTTAATCACGAACCATCAGATGCATGTGTCATTGAGGGCAATATTTTTGGCTGCAACAACCAGAATGGCACGCCTCTGGGCACCGTGACAGTACATGTTCACAGGACCCATGGATGGACTGACCATGACGTGACCGCCGGCAATATAGGAAAGACAGGCCAGACCTATGAATTGGCTGCAGTCTATGGCGGTGGCGATCTGGCTGCATACGAACCGTTTTCAGTCTTAACTTCTGCTCCGGACTCAACATGCGTAATTATAGACGGTTGCGATGAGACCAGCATCGGTAAGGTGTACGGCGGCGGCAACGCGGCATCGACCCCGGCTACATGCGTGATAATAAACGGCACGTATGAGATTGGCGAGGTATTTGGAGGCGGTAATGGTAAGGATTCTATAACAATTAATGGCACTCCACTGGAGAATCCCGGTGCTAATGTAGGATACAAGGCATATCCTGAAGAATACGGTTCCGGTAAAGCGCAAGTAAAAATCTATGGCGGAACCATACACACTGTCTACGGAGGCTCCGACACCAAGGGTAATATACGCGAAGAGGCTGTGACACTGCTTGATGACCTGGATGAAGATACTTGTACATTCAATGTGGATCAGGTTTACGGAGGTGGCAAGAACGCCCCCTTAGACGGCAACATTGTAATGGAAATGCAGTGTATCCCGGGCCTGAACTCCGTATATGGAGGTTCTGATAATGCCGATGTTAACGGTGACGTGACACTGAACATAACCAATGGCAAGTTCCTGCAGGTATTTGGTGGCAATAACCACGGAGGCCGCGTGAACGGTTCAATCACGGTAAACATTGAAGAGACCGGCTGCCAGCCCATAATAATAGGTGAGTTGTACGGCGGAGGCAATGAGGCCCCCTACTCCATCTACGGTTACCAGAACGACCAACCCAGAACCAAGGCTCAATATGAAACAGAACTGGCCAAATTAGGTGAAAATCCTACTGATGAGCAGATTAAAGAAGCTGGTCTGGAAGGTCTACCTTATACAGATCCGTATGTTAACGTTAAGTCATTCACAAGTATAGGCAAAATTTTTGGCGGAGGATATGGACGCGAGGCCGAGATGGTAGGTAATCCGCACGTGAACATAAACGTGGGTTATGGTAAATATTATAATTCTGCGGATTATGCCGGTGAAACCCTGCAAATAGACCAGAATAACAGCGTAACTACTCCCGGGCACACACCAGGAGAGATAGGTGCCATAGGCACAGTGTTTGGTGGTGGTAACGCCGCTAAGGTCACAGGTGAGACCTACGTCAACATAGGCGATAAGCTGGGAGAAAACATTAAGATGGAGACTGGCGAAGAACAGACAATACTAGTCCGGGGAGCTGACATAGAATATAATGTTTATGGAGGAGGCAACAATGCCGAAGTTACCGGCGGTACTCACGTACAGATAGGTCCCACACCAACTAATCCTGCACCACCTGTTAATAACAACAATGGTGGTGACGACGATGGTGACAGTGGTGACAGTGACAACATTGGCAACAACTCCCAACCGGTACCGCAGCGCGACACCAGGAACGCCGCTACCGAGCAGTTGCTTAACCGTACCGTTACCCCCATCCGCCAGTAATAATACCTGATATGGGAACCCCTGTCTTAAGAATCTGTAACAAGTCTGCATTATTCATTATCCTGTCTCTTGCACTTTTCAGTTGCAGGAAACAGGATAATATTTTTGTCACAGAAGTCATTTCTGTTAATCTAAGCCAGTCTGAACTACTGATGGTAAAAGATGACACCTGCATGTTAAATGCCACAGTACTACCAGAGAATGCCACATACAAGATTGTGACATGGCATTCAAACAACACAGCTGTAGCAACTGTTGACAATGGTCTGGTCACGGCAATTGATGTGGGGGATGCTGTGATAACCGCAACAGCCGAAGGTAAGACTACAGAATGCAAAATAACTGTCATAGAAGAAGGTAAATTCCATTTTGGCAATATATCTACCGATGCAGCCATAATCAATGGAGCCGGAGGAACCACACAAATCACAATGACCGCAAGCAAGGCCTGGAAACTGTCATCAAACGCAAGCTGGTTGACATTATCACCAGATTCTGGAGTGGCCGGTTCTGCAGTAATAACAGTCACCACATCGGCCAATTATGGCAATACCGACAGGGTTGGCACAGTTTCTGTCTTTCCTGGTGGCCAGTCCCAATCATGGTCTATCTGTCAAAGGCCATACATATATGAAAGGAAACAGGTGGCCGACGGCACTATATCAAATTCTGTGAAACTGACATATTCAGGAACACAATGGTTCAGGATTTACGCCATTTTGCCCGTTCCAAAATCCAGTCTGTATCAGGAGATCTATAACCTTGATACCTTCCAGGAGACTATACTTGAATGTCCCGACAGCGTGAACAGCTATATTACAACAGACCTGCTGAGCGACAGGATTCCCCAATCTGGCGGCAATGTGCTATCAGAGAGCTTTGGCGTAAAGGCATTTGAGGTATCAGTAAAACTTGACATCATAGATAATATACCACCCTACGATGAGGATTCAAAAGAGTGCAGGAACTATATAGGCAAAGAGGATAATGGCTTGATAGACCCCACAGATCCGTCTGTCACCGCTGTAGCCGATGCGCTATGGAGCGACAGCAAAGGCGGTCTTATAGAGTACGCACGCAAGTGTTATGAATGGACTGCGCAGAATATCAGTTACGGCAACATGAACACTGGACTCCACACGATAGAGGAACTGATGCGAACCAGGACCGGTGACTGCGGGAATTTCTGCTCAGTTTTCATTTCACTGCTCCGCGCCAAAGGCATTCCTGCCAGACACATTGTAATGATTTCACCACAAGAAAGCGGTTATCATGTAAGGGCCGAATTCTACATCCCCGCATACGGATGGATTCCGGCCGACCCCACCATGCGGAACTCCAACCCCACAGGCGATTTCTTTGGAAGGTTCACCGGCAAGTACGTTGTCATGTCAACAGGCATCAACTCCACATGTAAAGCCCCTGACGGCAATGAGTTCACCGCCCAACTGCTTCAATCCTGCTACTACTGGTATTGGTATTACTCCCCCGGAACCACCTTCACTTTCAGTCATACCTTCTCTAATTTCAATTAACGAAAACACAAAAAAAAAGAGCCTCAGACTCTAAGCCTGAAGCTCTCCTGAAAAACGGCGGCTACCTACTCTCCCACTTGCGCAGTACCATCGGCGTGAACGGGCTTAACTTCTCTGTTCGGAATGGGAAGAGGTGGAACCCCGCTGCTATAGCCACCTTGACGCAAAGGGGTCGTTTCCCTTTGCGTCGTTTTAGATTGTTTTGCGTCACAGGAATCTGATCCTTCTGTGTCTTAGACTAAAGTTCCGCGATACAATTGCTCAAGAGGGAAAACCAGATCCCAATTCTTACCCCACACTACATTTCCATGTTCAATACGGAATTTCTTGAAATTCTTGGGA
>Ga0247611_10007603_pt1 | contig 13545 bp, 11 predicted proteins | sample 177DNAGHGhighgp2_FD_192422 | JGI IMG/M metagenome (GOLD analysis project Ga0247611, IMG submission 192422) | Sheep rumen microbial communities from Palmerston North, Manawatu-Wanganui, New Zealand - 1770 DNA GHGhigh gp2 | ecosystem: Host-associated > Mammals > Digestive system > Stomach > Rumen... | reverse complement strand
TGGTCCTTGAAAACCTGGGGATCGGTGATGTGGCGATAAGTGAACGTATACTCAAAGGGCTTCTCAGTTTTGCTTTCGCCCTTGCCCTTGGACTTGCGCTTCTCCTCTTTAATGCGCTCTACCTCGGCAAGCCATGCCCAGAACCTAATGTTGCCCTCCATGATCACTAGCTTGCCAAAGGTTTCCTCGCGATTCTTAACCACTTCACCCGTGATGGGATTGACAAGTACGTAACCGGCATCGTAGGCGGCAGTCGCATCGGCGAAGAGAGCGCTTACGAGCATACCGTGCTTGCGACAAGACTTTTGCTTGGCCTTAATCTGCTTGGGATCCCTGCGATTCGACTTGATGACGAAAACCTTACCCAAAGTTTTCTTCTTCAAGGTGTGAATCACACGCTCCTTCATCAGCGGCTTCTGCTCTTGCTCCCCAAGATTGGAGCTGGAATCCAGTTCCTCATCTGCAGGTGTGCCGCCAGCTTCATGCAGGTCATCTACTTCGCCCTCGCATGCGGGTACATTGTTTACACTCGTAGCTGCATTGGCAGTTACTTTCTCGTTCAAGGCCTGAGCCTCTTCACGCATCTCGGTAATTCTGAGATTCTCTTTTTTCATTTTTAAAACGTTATAAATATTTTGTGGAATTGTATTTTATGCACTCCAATTATCGTAATGCGCTGCAAAGGTATCACTATTTTTCGAATCGGCAATACCACAATAATTCACTATCATATAGGTGGTTAAGTGTCTAAAAATTGTCGATTTTTAGGTCTATCTTATTTGGAACTTATTTAAAACTTATGTATATATTATCTGAATATTATTTCATTTTTTTGAGGATCTCAAAATACGATTGTCGAACAAGAAATTCAAAATAATATTTAACTTTAATTAACATCGATTAATAGGTTGAGGCAAGAACTCGCTTGTGTCGGGCTTTTGGAGAGAATGAACTTGATGTGCGCTGGCTTGAGTGTTCAGATAGGATGTTTTTTTCTGGGTTTCTTGCCGATGTCGGCAAAATGGGTATGTTTGCCGCGAATAATGGATTTTTCTTGCCGATATAACGATGGAATATATATCAGTGAAGCAATTTGCCGAGAAGTTCAATGTCTCGGAACGCACCGCCCGTAACTACTGTGCGAGCGGGAAGATTGACGGTGCCTATCTCGTGGGTAAGTCGTGGAATATTCCTGCCGATGCAGTTTTGCCCAGTCGGATAAAAACTTCAAAGACATCACCCTTACTTGCCGCGCTCCAGGAGCAAAAGGATAGTAAGATCAAAGGCAGCATCTATCATCGTGTCCAGATCGACTTCACCTATAATTCCAATCATATTGAGGGTAGCCGCCTGACCCATGACCAATCGCGGTATATCTTTGAAACCAACACTATCGGTATCACGGACGAGGCTGTCAATGTAGATGATATTATCGAAACAGCCAATCACTTCCGCTGCATCGACTTATTCATTGAGCTGACAGGGGCAATGTTGACAGAATCGTTCATTAAGCAGTTGCACCTTATGCTCAAGTCCGGCACGTCCGATTCCCGTAAAGCTTGGTTTGCCGTGGGTGACTATAAGCGGCTGCCCAATGAGGTGGGTGGAGTGGAAACAGCGGCACCGTCCGACGTTCACCGCCAAGTGAGGGATTTATTGCGAGAATATAACTCGATCAAGAAGTACTCTCTTGACGATATCATCGATTTCCATCAGCGTTTCGAAGCCATTCACCCGTTCCAGGACGGTAATGGACGTGTGGGGCGACTGATCATGTTCAAGGAATGCTTGTCGGCAGGTATCGTCCCGTTCATCATCACCGACGACCTGAAGATGCTCTACTACCGAGGCCTTAGAGAATGGCCCCGCGTCCAAGGCTTCCTGCTCGACACCTGCCTTACCGCCCAGGACCACTTCAAGGCCCTTCTCGACTACTTCCAGATCAAGTACCGCGGTTAACCGTTCATCTTGCTTCCCAAAGATTGACCAATCACCCAAAAAGCACCATGAAAATTTGGTGATTTCAATTTTGCGTGCTAATTTTGCAGAAAATCTACAAAATTCATATCGAAATGCTGCTAAACATCGAAATAACAAACTTCTTTTCGGTTAAGGAGAAGGTGAGTATTGACTTTCGGGCCGCCAATATCCATACTCAACGTGCAAAAGAATTAGCCGATAATGTAATTGACTGGAAAGGAACTAAAGTCCTGAAGTCTGTTGGACTATTTGGCCCAAACGCTTCAGGAAAGTCAAGCATACTTAAGGCCATCACTTTCTGTTGCAGGATGATTTTGGACTCCCACCTTTATAACGAAGGCATGAGGTTCAATTACGCGCCTTTCAAATTTGATGGCTGTCAGAACAAGCCGAGTAAGTTCTCGATTGACTTTGTGTGTGAGGATATCGAATACGAGTATTCTTTTGAACTCACACAGGAGCGCATCCTCAGCGAAAGTCTATACTATTATCCTACCGGAAGGCGGGCAAAAGTTTTTGTTCGGGATGCAGATGGTAAATATAGTTTTGGAACGGGTGTAATGGTTAAGCCGTCAGACGTTGCCATTAATACAAGCAACAAGAATCTCTTCCTTAGCCGTGCCAGTTCAATGAATCGCGATATTGCCCAAAGGCTTTATCGATATTTCATGAACCAATTCCTGCTTGGACTTGTGAATGTCAATGATGTGCTGGTATTGGATAGTTTCAATTCATATAAACGGGTAATTCTTAAAGCCCTTGAAATATGCGATACAGACATAACTGACATTGACGCAAGGACGGAACAGACTCCAGTACCAGTGGCAATTCCTGGGCAATCAGAGTTGTCATATAAGTTGGTTGATGTTCTCCGTTTCAAGACTTTCCATAGGGATCAAAAAGATGTGATGTTCGATATGGATATGGAAGAGTCTAATGGTACACGCAAACTATTCCAAATCCTTATCCGTTTATTGGATGTAGTAAAGAATAAGAAGGGCATCCTGATGGACGAATTTGACATGGGGCTACATACACGTTTGGCTGATTTCATTCTGGATTTGATTCATGCTTCAGACAGGAGCCAACTCTTGTTTACATCACACAACACCAAACTAATTGATGTGAAGAGGCTTAGACGTGACCAGATCGTATTCGTCAATAAGTCTGGGCAAGGAGCGACTGAAGTCTATACCTTATACGATTTCAAGGATTTCCGCGAGAACATGGATGCTGAAAAGGCCTATATCCAAGGTCGGTTTGATGCAGTTCCATATGCAGGACATTCTGTATCGAGAATAAAGGCTCTATTGGGAAAAGAGTGATGAGCGGGATACTTTTACTGGGGCAAAAAAATAATAGGCTTTTTCCCTTGGTTGGATAAGAAAAATAGCCTAATTTTGTGGCGGCAAATTTTGCACCCTTGGTATGTGTCGAAATCTTTGGAAACCCCGATAAATAAAGGGTTTTTGAGTTCCTCCAAAAATTATGAGTTCACATCTATATCTGCAATTACCGTGCCAACTTTTTGGCATTATAAACGACTGATATTTAGGTTGTTATTCTAGGTAGTTTTCGAGCTTGCTTCCATAGATTTGCCATTAAAATGGCTAAAATGACACAAAATTTGGGTACAAAAAGGGTTCAAAATGTTACCATAAATAGTAGTGTGTGATCAAATTCTGTGTCAAAATTATGAGCAAAAAAGGACAAATATTTTACAGAGAGAGCAAGTTGAAATTCTATTTACGAAATTCTCATTCCACGCATCCCTGCCAGATATATCTTGTCGCGAGTATTGACGGTAAGCGTTATCGTATATATACCAAGATTAAGGTTTACGCTTGCCAGTGTGGATTCTGCGTGGGTCAAGACCGATGGGAATAACACTGGCCTGGTTAGTGATTTCATCCACAGGATTGCCCGCTGTGGGGGCCTGCTCATTTGCATCCAGAGCAGTAGGGATGTCATTCGGAGTCAATACCTGAACAGCTTTCTTCTCTTTCATAACTTCATTGTTTGAGTTTGTTGTTTCCTGAGCGTTAATGTTCTGCTCAGTCTCGTTTACGCTGTGGCTCTCAGGAGCCGGATCAATTGAATTTTTCATTTCTTCAAATTTTTGTTGTTAATTAATAATGTATATTGTGAAATGCTTCAACTCGCTGCAGCACTCCTGCTATGGTTTCACGTGCATTGTTTAAGATGCTCGTTTGCCCTTAGCACTGGCAAAATTACAGCCGCAAATTCGGGTGACCATGGTTTGTAGTGAACTGTAGTGAATTGTAGTGGATTGTAGTACAGTGCATTGATTTATAGACACTTGTACGATGTCCATTTCAGTGATTTTTGGGGAAGATGTTATTAGACTTAAAGGGTACTAAAAGATGCCGTCCAAGAGTGGCATAAATCCCTTATATACAAGAATATAAAAAATGGCCCATTCATGGACCGCCCATATTACACAAAAGGAGGCGGCTTTATTTGGGCCACGACTATATATTATCATACCGTGATCATAGCCCTCAGCGAAGAGTTGATGCGCTTTTGATCACATCTTGACGTTAGAATCTAGCAGTTTTCAAATTGCCACTCGTGCGACCTGATTTCTGTATAGAGAGTCAAGGAGGATTACAGGTTATATACCCACCGAAGAGGTGGATATAAGCCTGTTTTCTTTTTCCTAATTAAAACCCTAGGAATAATCTAGATGCTAAATGGCTCTCGAGAGTATTTGGTAACATCAACCTATAATTTGAAAACTCAGCGAAATTCAACAGAAAAGTCTCATTTTTGCTGATTTTTAAAGAAACCTTTGGGCCTAACATATGTTTCTGTTTCTCATATCTAACTTATTGATCACATAAAACATAAGAACATTGTAGGCAGAATGAGGGAATTTGTAATACTTGAAATTATGGAGTGCATTTTAAAGTCAAAAACATTGCTGTCCACTAAAAATTGTGGACGGTTAATAAATAAAATTTTCAAACAAACTCGGTTCACTTGAACCATTGAGCTCTTTGACATTATTGAAATTCTGTTTGTCGAAAAGGTCCCTTAACGGGGTCTTGTCAGTCAGCGAGATGCTCAAAATCTGGAGCGTTTCGTATATGCTGCGCTCAAGCTTCATGTCATGTTGCACGATTGCGACTAGACAATAAGTGATTATGGCACAGTATATTTGGATGCGGACTGCATTCTCCGAAGTTCCCCAAAACCGCTTAATCTTGAGATGTTGTTTGAGCCATTTGAAGAACAACTCGATGCTCCACCTGTATTTATAGAGCAGCGCGATGGTCAACGCATCAGACTCAAAATCGTTCGTGAGGAAGATGTACACCTTGTCCGTTTCCGGGTCTACATAGACGACTTTCCTTATCTCTTCGGGATATACCTTAGCGCTTTTATAAACGGTGAAGTGCCCGATGGCATCCGAAAGCACGGTTTCAGGAAGTCTTCTTTTCCACTTCTCGGCCTTGAATTTGACATTGCGTTTTGCCCTGACAACGAAAAAGGCTTCTATCTGGTGAATCTTGTAGAGGTTCCCGAAATCGTTGTAGCCACGATCGAAGATATAGTGAGCATCCTTCTCATACGGTATCTCCGGCATCACTTTGCTGTCATGTACTGACGCTGGCGTAATGTGCACGTATGCAGGTATTTGCGTTTCGATATCATACAGAGTATGCATTTTTATACCGCCCTTATGTTTGCGGAATTTGGCCCACCAGAACACCTCGAGGCACAAGTCGATGGTCGTGGAATCGAAAGCATAAACCCTTCCATTCAAGTCAAAAATCTTGGTTGCTCGTTTCTTCCTGGCCACGTCGATCATGTAGAAAGCGAACTCTTCAAAGATTCGACAGTCACGATTTTCGTTAGCTTTGGAAAGGTTGCTTCGTGTCACGCTTTTCCCCATGCCGAGGTGGTAAAGCTTGCCTTGATGAGCCTCAAGGGCAACGACCAAATCACGTAATCCCTCGCGGTTACACAGCTGACCGAACATCATCGAAAGTAGCTGATTCCAACAACTGAAGCTCTTTATGTATCTGTCTCCGTTGTACTTAGCTACGATACGATTGAACTTACTGCGGTCAAGAAAATCGGATAAAACGCTAAAAACGTATTTGTCTTTATTCATAACTGTCTGATTATGACCGCAAAGATAATTTCAAATCCGTTCGCGCCAAAAACCGACTTAACTAACTGAATTTCAATAATTTCAAAGAACTTTTATGATTTTTTAGTGGACACTAATGAGTCAAAAAAACTAGTTTATCTCCATATATGGACGGCACAAAATAAGTTGGTCTTTTTAGGAGATGGGGCCTTTGGCGAGATAATAGTATTATCGGTTGACACAATGTAGAGGATGGAGACAAGGTCGCCCACCAAAACACAAAAAAGGTCGCAAGTGTATCAAAGATCATACATCTGCGCCCTCTTTTATTTCTTTATTCTGTCGAAAATGTACAAAAAACACATTGTCGGCAGGATATGATATACTATATTCTGCCGACAATGGTTGTTTTGGGTGTGATTTGACATGTTTGAATGCGGAAAGTGAGCAATAACTCATTTTTGTGCGATTTACTGCAGACCACGTAATGTCAATATTGATTCAAGATCAAAAGTTCTATTAGTAATCTGCTCACCACATATTCCTTAATAGAGTGTTCAGTTTTCTGTCGGGTGTATAGCCATTTAGAACACTTTTATCCTTCCCTGCTCTCTTTAATCTGTTCACTACGGTCTTTCTTAACTTTTTGCATTTGTCCCAATCTTCCCAAATCATCAGAGTATCCAAATATGTTGCAATACTTGACCAATAACTGTAGCCTAATTCTCCGCTGGCCTGTAAAGTGTACAATGGATAAAACGCCATATGCATCAATTCTAGAGCATCTTCATCAGATGGCCAATTGAACGAAAGACTAAAAAGATAAGTATACACTTCAATTCGAAGATTATGATATTGCAAGCCCAAAAAAGGTTTCCATATCTTAGCACCTCTTAAAGAAACAATATTTGAATGCACGTCGACGGATTTAACAATTGCATATGCCACATTATCTGTTATCACGTCTACACTGCTAAGCCAATTTAATAAGTCTTCTGTACGATCGATTAGTTGTATACTCAAGGAATAATTCACAAACCGAACTGCATCCATGTTCACGTAGTCCAATAGAATCGTTGTCGCTTTACTGGTTTTTGCGAATAGTTCCTTAGCAAGTAAGTCGCTGATTTCAATATTCTTTTCCAACAGTGCGGAAAATAGTTGTTCCCAATTTGAAAATCCACACTTTGTTCGACGATCTAAAATCATAGGAAGAATGGATTGGATCTCTTTTGGTGATAATTCAAGCCAATGCACCTTGTTAAGGATGTCGGGGTTTAACAATGAAATAGTACTGAACAAATGGAAATTCTGTTGAATAACACCTGTTACTTCATCTATTGTCAGAATATCAGCACTTTCTTTCAATATCTTCTTCCCCCACTTATTCACATCTCCGGATTTACAGATAAGACTTAATAGTGAAATATAATTTGCTTGATTCTCTTCCAAAAAAATATTCAACCGTTTGTTAACCATGTTTTCAATATCACCAAATACACCATCCATTGGCAGTGTACCGAAATAATAGAAAAATGTAATATCATCACAAAACTTATCCGAAAATCTTTTATTTGTAAACGATTTTTTGACAAACACCCCCTGATCTTTGCTTGGAAAAGATTGGGTAATGATATTTAAAGCCTCTTTATAACGTTCCTCATTATTGTTATCAGTCTTGAAATAGTTCTGGAGTGTATAGAGAATAGAAACTATTGCTATATAATTGTCTGCGTCGTCGCCAATATCCTCCGCAAACAGTCTTACAAGCAGTCCTTGGAATACATCTCCGGACATTAAACCATCAATTACATAAGTTTCCCATTTTTGTTCCTTATGATGATAATCCACATTTCTTGTCATTACGTCATTTGACAGGAACTGGCATGTCAGAGGCCGTCCAGCCATCATGCGTAAGTAGGCAGACCCTGTACACCATGATACATTACGGAGCATCTCCATTGGCAGTTCATTCATGATTCCCAAGAGAAGGAATTCGGCTGTTTGGTTATTATTCATAGCTTTTATTGACACCGTTTGCTTTGCCCCGTACAGGAATGTTGAAAATATTTGCTTTGCCATACTTCTGTCAACAGAAAGTGCCTTATATTCTTCAAATGAAAAATCCTCGTAATCGTATTCAATGGTGTGTGAATACTCTTCGAAACTTCTTCGTAATGATGGCCTTAAAAATAATGAACTTATTTGTTTGAAATCACTAAATGAATTCACCTCATCAAAAGGAATCAACAGCGAATGAGTCCAAACGCAGCCAGGTCTTTTCATTTCATTCGCATACCAAGTCTTTGCTATCACATAATAGCCACTTTCTATAAGAGGATAGGCCGTAACGTATGATGAATCTCCGCCCCCTGGCGCAACATACTCACTCCAATCACTCAAAGTGGCTATGATGTCCATGTCCGCATTATTTTTTAAAAAGACGGAGCCAGCCAACAGACGATGGCCGTTTTCATAACCATGAAGTAGCTGTTCAATCCGTATCATCTCTACTGTATTAGGTAGTCAATTGGTTCAGTTATATCATAAGAAATACTCTCTCTATAGATGTAAGCTCTTGTCTTTTCAGTAGTTTTTTTAGCTAATTCATCTCCACTTCTATTATCCAAACCAGTGTAATCTGCTCCTTGAGCACTAACGCCATAAAAACGATAGTTCGAAAAGTGTTCCACTACAAAATTATATAAACAGGGATGATTCTCTTTCGCCCAATCTTCCACATGTGTATCTTTATCATAATCTAACTTGTCCCAAGAGGAGAAACAAATGGATATAGGACGATCTCCCATCCTGCTGTGAAGAAATTTTAGTAGCAATATATTCTGTATGACAGGTGCAATATCATGAGCTGTCATCACAATTTTTTCTTGATCCAAAATGGGAGTAGTGGTTTCTGAGCATTGTTCTTGAAAAATCTCTGGCGATGAACTTCCCAGATTCGTCATGAACAATATACCTCTCGACTTTTTACACCATTCGTTTAGATCAGTTGCTTCCCTATTCACCAATATGCGTTGGAAGATTTCACCTTTAAAGTCTGGTATAGACAATTTTATGCTCTTTCCATTTCGCCGACTTTTCATAGGAAGTTCTATCGCCATGGGTTCCGCGAATGATGTTCTTCTTACCTCTTTCAATTCTATCCAGTTATCACGCATTTCATCAATATATGATGTTTCAGAGGGAAATCCTTCGCATGTTAGTAGATGACCTGATTTTCCGTCTTTTTCTACTGCCCATAAAGCTGTGATATAAGTTGATTTGCCAGCGGCAGGTAATCCAGCCAACAAAATGTTTAAGTTTTCCATATTCCTAACGGTTCTTTTCAATTTCCATTTTTATCCAATTTATTTCTTTACAAGCTTCAATTCTTTTTTTCGGATTAAGAATCTTCGCAAATAAATCGTTGAGAGGTTCATTATTCAGGTCTTTTGAGTTTACCTCATATACAGCCTCTGCTTCTTCTCCGATTCTCTCTTTGAACATTTCGCAGAGTTTATTTCTTCGTTCAATCAGATTCTGTTTTGATTCACCGTCCATAACCAAATCCACTTTTGTAAACACCACGATATAACTATATGGTTTGTGAATTTTATTTAGAGTTTTTAGTCGGGTCAAGATGCTTTTATACTTTTCGACAATTAAGTTATGCTTGGCAAGTGAGAGACTGTCAGCCTGAGCATCTACAAAAAACAACACCAAGTCTGCATTTTCAAGCACCAAGTCTTTTTCTATCTCTTCATTGGAAGATGTATATTTAGCATACGTTTCACCAGCCTTGTCGGAAACCAAAATATGCTGTAAAACGCCATTTTTTGACCGAAGCTTCATGTTAAGAATATCATTTTCTCTCAATATATTACGCTTTGTGTCAGAAGTGTTATCTTTATTAACTCGTCTTAGAAATACTCTTCGCTCAAATCCTACGTAAGTATCTGAATCTACAAAGGCATAGCCACAATAGTTCTGATTCTCAGTCAATTTTTGGAATAATGACCCTATAAACGTCGACTTACCATAGCCGGCAAATCCCACCAATACCACAAGCTTAGGTTTCTCCGTGATAATAAAATCGTTCAATTGGGATTGGTTCTTTGCATCACAAAAGAACAACTGGCCAGAATCGTCATTAGTCTTATTCTCACCATGTACATCAGCTTCTCCGCTTAGTATCTTCACAATTTTATCTAATTGCTCATTCATAGCATCATTTGTTATAAGATTCTAAAAGCATCTCGTAATATAAACATGTACCAAATTCTATGGTTGAGAAAATGCATTTCTCTATGTCGCAAATCTTATTCTCATGTATTCTCTTTAGCAATACAGATGATTCCATAGCAGGTATTATAATGAGTGACTTTGGTATAGCTAACCTCACATCATCAGCTATATTGTTAAGATTCTTCCTTCTATTGACATTATCACCAAGAACTTCTTTTAAGACTGAAATTGGACTAATCGCAATGTATTTCCAATTCCATTCCATCACCATCATTCGAGTGAGCAAATACATTTGGGCGAATGGACTACTTATATTTTTGAATAGATCATTATTTACAAAAGTGTTAAAACTACCTCTTATGCCCGCTATTATTAAACTTTTTAATTGATTGTATGTATCCTCATCGTTGATATCAAGTCCTGTCTCACCCCAACTATCACACGATAAAACTTTATCAATGAGGTCTCCGTAATTAACTTTACTATTAATTGGTTTGCAGGTATTGCAATCACAATAGTTATATATCTCAATAATCCAATTAGTGCAAATCAAGTCGTTCCACTTGCCCTTTTTTAGTACTGCATAGTTCTTTACAATGTAGGAGAACTGAAGTTTCTGATGGCTGTCGATGAACTCCTTGAGTAGGGTTTGTCTAACAAAGTATATCACAAGAATGAGAAACACTATACTTGGCAGTTGCAATTCCTCATTGTATAATTCACTATATCTAGCCATAAAAAGGTCATGAAACGAAATGTTTACTGTATTAGCGAAAAAGTCTTTTACATAGTTCTCAACCGTAACAGTATCCGTATCCGTCTCTGCTATTAGAAGGTCAGTCACTTCATGTAGCCGTTCAACAAGATTATCATCTAATGGCACAAACAACTGCTCGTTGATTGTTTGTTTTAATTCATTACTTCTCATATAGCTTCAGTATTTCATTTAGTTCATTCAATCTGCCGTCCTGTTCCACCTGTTTTAGGAAAGCAAGGTATTTAATTCTGTTTGGGCTAATCTTGTTAAATTTTTCCCCATACATTTTTGAGATTATTTTCCCTTCTCGTCCACAACGCAAAAAACCATTTTTTACTGCATGCGGATTTACGTCAGGCTTGACAATCGCCAATCCTTCAGTAACATGTTCTTCATTATTGATTCTTTCCATTGTCCTCCTCCATGCTTCGTTATGCTTCAATTCCAACTTGAGGGCTTTTTTACCTGTTTTGGTTTCTTCAACATACTCGATAAAGTTAGCCCCATCCCATCTACGACTAAACACTTCTACTTTTAGGAATGGTTTCTTTGCTTCTTCCACTACATCAATCTCTATAATATTATACACTGGAAAATATTGATTCCCATCTCCCTCTGGGGGCTGTAAAGCTCCCGAATAGATTTTTATTGCTCTCTCACTTGATGAAGATTGTTTATGTATATGCCCATAAAACTGCAATAAAAACCGTGTGTCAAGTTCCTTGCCAATGCTCTTCCCATTTTCAATCTCACTCATTGGATGGTGTAGCATTAGTATATGTATTTCGTTTGATTTCCCTGCAACATTATAAGCCTGTAAAGGCAACACTTGCAGATGTTCTCCTTCCTTAAGGTCCCAACTCTCACCATCATCTTTGTCAGAAAGTAGTGAAGTATTACTACCATGTATATGGACCGCATATTTGTGAAGATCTCTTAGTTGTTCAGACCAGTAAATAACATCATTTGGCTTAAACCTGGAAATGCTTCTCATCCTTTGGTCTGATTCAGGAAAACAGGCCGCTTTAAGAGCCACATCACTAATGCAATTAAAACCAGATGCAAACTTGTAGTACTGTTTGAAAGGAGCATAAAGTATTCCTATTGCCATTGGTTCTTTCACTTTCGATTCCAATAATTGCTTAGCATTTTTCCCTTTCAGCAGAGTATCCTTCATTATTTGCCGTGTCCTGACATAAACTTCCCGTTTCTTGTCATGGTTACCAGGTACAACAAAAACGTTAGTTACTGAGCATCTTGCTTTTTCGCATATCGTTTCTATAAATTCCTTCGCCTTCTTATATTGAGACTCCATACCCGAAAAGGCGATGTCACCACATATCAGTATGTGGTCAATGCTTCCTTTAGGTAGACTACAGCATTCAGCGATATCCTCAAGAAATCGGCGTTTCATCAGCTTATATTCATCATCGTTTTCAGACGTATCAGTGAAATGGATATCTGAGATTTGTAGAAACCTAATCATATTGCTTTTGTTGATATTTTAAATCCGTTGACCGGATAAAAAATTGAAAAATAGATGTCAAATTAATACTTATACATCTGGTGATCAGTTGTTTGTGTCGAATGTTTTCTTGTTCAAATCACCAGATGCGCTACTTGCTTGCAAATATCGCAAGAAATCTTGATGTGTGCAAGCATTATTGTCAAGATTTAAATATTATTAGCCAATTTGTGAATTGAGTATACAGATTAATGGCTTGAGTATAAAAAAGATTTTTTCTATCATAGATATAACAGCCCTTTAATCAAGAGTATGAACACATTAAGCCACAAATGGTTTTAGGAAGTTTTTAATTCACAACATTTTCAACATCATCCTTTTTATATCTGCTTTAAACCCTTATATATAAGAGATTTAACTAATATTTTTATTAACCATTTTATAACAAGAACAAGACATGAAGAGACTATTGAAATTTAGCAACTATCTGGCCCAGTTAATGGTTTTGATTGACATTGGAAAGACTATCAAGCACTGGGCCTCCAAAAAGGACACCACGAAAGATGAGCAGACAAAAAACAAGTATTGAGAGCTTTGTAGACCTGGTGATCCTAATCAGTGACACAACTAGTGTACTATTTAAGAACAGTAAGAAACTAGCGGCTGTAATTGGCAAGATGAGGAGGCCGCGCTAACAACCAAATCAACAATGAACAACGACAATTTTTATCCGACTCCCACCATTAAAACTGTGGAGCCTGAGATTGTAACACGAAGCCCATTCATCCTTGGAAACACGAAGGAAATCGGGCTTAACGAGCTTTCAGACATGCTAACCCCTGTATTCAGCAGGGACAATGTCGAGACTATAAGTCATACTGAAGCTATCAGCACAGTACATGACGCTATCTGCACTTACTTCGACGGACAGGAAATCAACACCCCCGTCATTCGAGTATCGCATGAAATGAAACTGAG
>Ga0247611_10007602_pt1 | contig 13546 bp, 1 predicted proteins | sample 177DNAGHGhighgp2_FD_192422 | JGI IMG/M metagenome (GOLD analysis project Ga0247611, IMG submission 192422) | Sheep rumen microbial communities from Palmerston North, Manawatu-Wanganui, New Zealand - 1770 DNA GHGhigh gp2 | ecosystem: Host-associated > Mammals > Digestive system > Stomach > Rumen ... | reverse complement strand
CCAATCCCCAATCCCCAATCCCCAATCCCCAATCCCCAATTAAATATTTTAATTATTATAAATAATAAATATAATAAATATGATATAATATAATCTAATATAATATAATATAAATTGAAAATTAAATCAGAATATATTAAAAAAATAATTAATTAATTTTTTTTATAATAATAATAAATTTTTATTCATTTTGATAACCAATAAATACCGAAAAAATTTATTTAAATTAATTAAAAAACAAATGAAAGCTAAGAATATTAGTTTTCTAGTTTTATTTTTATGGATGTTCATCATCCAATCAATTTATGCTGATGATACTTGTCAATCTGGAATGAGAAAAATGTACTTAGATGAAACTACAGCTTATGAAGAAGGTACTGCGAGAAATTATGTTCCGGCTATCGACTTCTATGAAGGTAGCGGTGCCTTATGGTTCAGAAGAAGAGTTTTAATAGAACCAAGATTTGAAGTACATTTAAAAGCAGCTTTACAAAAAGCTGAAGTCATTGAAAGTTCAAAAGAACAAACTTTAGAAGGATTTACCATTGTCATCTCAGGAAACAAAAACAGATTAAGTACTGCTTCAAGTGATTATATGGGATATTACGGATTTACTAAAAGTTATATCATTGAATTTGATTTTAACAAAGGAAATCATGACCCTGACGACAGCAGCTATTCTTTCAGATTCTGTGATTCTACTTGCTCAAATGATGACAGTAACGCAATCCTTTCTGGAAAATTAAGCTATCAAAGATTTGACCCTACTAAAGATATGAACTGGGACTTTAGACTTATTTATGGTGATAAAAAATTGACTTTATATTCTGGTGCTAACCAACAAATTTTCCAATATGAAGTTGATCTTGCCTCAACTTTAGATGCCTATACAGCCTATGTAGGATTTACCGGACACATGAGTGGAAATAGAAGAGAATTAAATGTCTTAGGAACATTCGTCTGTGAAGATAATTTCGATATCTCTAGAATGACTGGTAAATTTTATGTAAATGAACAAGAATATGACACCTATTCTTATGAAGGTGGTGAAAATGTCCAATATCTTTTCTCTTTCATCAATACTAAAGGACAAGTTGTTCCACATTGCTTCAAACAAGGTATTTGGACCTACTCTTTCTCATTATCTCTAGATTGCGAAGCTTCCAACTATAATATTAGAATGAGAGATGAATACAGTCTTTTATTAACTATGGATGCCTGTAACGAAGTTGGTTCACATAATATTGGTATTTCTGAGGCCTCCCATGGTGTCGGACCCGAAAAGAAATATACAATTAAATCTGGTTCTTTATCAAAAATTGTTTTCATTGGTCATGATGGTGTGAAATCTACATCTCAAACAACTGTTACTAATGGTGTAAGAACTTTATCTTTCGGTACTGATAATGGAGATTTTTCATTAAAGAGTGATTCTATGGAAATTGTACTTGACTTCGAAATGACTGATAAATCTGGAAACAAAGTTGATTTAGGTTCTACTTCTAGTGAAATGATTTCTAAATCTGGAATAGTCGTCAACGGAGGCTCATCTACTCTTACTATGAGAACATATGAAGAACATTATCAATTAGTCATCAAAGTAACCAAAGCTGCTACTTATACTATCATTAAAAATAGTTACATGTCTGAAACTATTAAATTTACTGTTATTTCTGGTGGTATTGATGTCTCTGCATCATACTGTACTTTAAGTGGATATACAAGCACTCCCACATTAAAAATTGGAGATAAAGTACAATTCAACTGTTATTTCAAAGATGGAAGAGGAAATGAAGTTACAATTAGTAGATTTAATGAAATTAGTGAATATACTTTCTCATGCGAAGTTAAAAGAACAAGTCCAACCTCAAAAACTTATACCCAAACATTCAATGATAAAAGCACATATTATCAAATGGAGTTCACTATTCAAGAAAATGGTGTATACTACCTATATGGTTATTTAACCAAAAAAGGTACTTCAACAAAAACAACTATGACCGGAAAAATTTATCAAATTAATGTCGCAAGTGACGTCTCAACTATTAACAATTCAAAAATTTATAATTATTACACAAGAAAATGGGTTAGTATTGAAAATGCTGAAATTGAATTTGCCAGTGACAGCAGCGGAAGAATTACTGCATTAGATTTAGTTGATTCTACTGGAACTTTGATGTCAGAATATAAAACATATCCTACCAGTTTTGATGTATCAAAAATAACTGTTGATTTCACAAGTGAACATGATACTAGTTATAAAGAAAAAAAATTCTATGCTAAAATTTATACTGAAAATGGAAAACAATATATTGGTATTTACAATTCTGAAAACAAATCAAATGATAATTATATTGTAAGATCATCTTTCAACTATATCTTGACAATTACTTATCAAAGTGTCACAAAAAAAGTAATCTTCAAATATAATACCAAAACCTTAAATATTGGATCATACCAAGCATGCTTCCATGAATTTGATTCAAGTAAGACTAAAGTTACATTAGATGAAAACGCTCAAATAAAAGCCGATGGAAAAAGTGTTAAAATTGCTACAGTTGAATTAAGAACTAAAGATGGCTATTTATATAACTATGACAAAGGAACCGATAAAATATCAGTTACTTTAACTTCTACTGGTGATGTCAAATTTAATATACAAAAAACTTATATTGCCGGTGTTTATGAAATTTATGCTTATTCTTCAACTGAATACACTGGAGGATTCACTGTCTCCTATGAAAAAACTGTTATTTCTACCCAAAAAATAACTGTTCAGCAAATTTATGCATACAAAATGTCATTCAGATATTCCCAATATTTCAAAGAAGTAAAAAGCGAAGGAAATGAACATTGGTATCAATATACTGGAGAATTCTCAAATGGAAATCTCGGATTTGAATTCCAACTTTTTGATGAAGGAAATGGTGCTATAGGAAAAGAAGAATATTTCAACAAATATGCTGAAATTTACTATATAGATGAAAACGGACAAACTCATTCTGGTAGTGGATACTATGAAATTACCTATGAAAAGAATGGCTATTATTATAAATTCGTTGATAAATTCAAATATGAATGCAAAAAATATACTTGGGTATTCTACTTCAAAGAAGGAAACAATCAAGTTAAATACTATATCTCCTATGACCAAGCACAAATCAATCAACAAATTTCAGTTGAAAAATCATATTTCAAAATAGTCACTAAAGAAGTTGCTATTAATAGTTATGTCACTGTTGATGTTTTCTTGAAAGACGGAAATGACGCATATATGGGACTTACCAGTGGTAAATTAGATGAATTAAGAGGAAACGTAGAAGTAAAAGGAGTAAAATCTGATGGAACTGTAGCTTTCACTTTATATTATAACCAAATAACAAGCAGCTATGCTATTAGATACCAATCATCTGTTACTGTTGGAGGTTCATTCACAATTGAAGTTTATTATAAGGGTGAAAAAATTAAATGTGAAGGTGAAAATAGTGTTATAAAAATTACTGTTGCTGAATTCTCTTTGAAAAAAAGTAAATTCTCAATTATTTTAGATAAAACTATCAGCATGGAATCTGATACTGAAGTAACTATTGAAAACACAAATCAAATTCCCAGATTCAAATTAGAATTACTTACTGAAGACGGAAAACAAACTACATATACTTCTGATACCACATTTTCATTAGTTATTGAAAAAAGTGGATCTGCTTCTGTCAAATTCACCGAAGCTAAATATAATTCTTATGTTGAATTTAATTTCGATTACAATTATCACTCAACATTCAAAACTATGAGTGGTGATTATACTTTGACTTTAACATCCGGATCACAATCTATCAGTTGGACAATACATTTATTAGGTGATGGTAGTGAATATTCAGATGCAAAAGAATATGACTTATCAAAAACATATATAGAGCCAACCAACCCAGTGGCCGTCGCTGGAGATGAAGTTATTATAAATATTCAATTAAGAGCAGCCGATGGAAAAAGATGGAAATATGAAACATATAACGAAGCTTGGCAATTCAAACTTGAAAATTCATATGGTTTAGTAAAAGGAAAAGATATTGATTATAGTTTTAATGCAGAATGGAGCAACTATGGTGTTGTCGTACTTAAATTAAAACAATATGTTATAACTGAAAATGGTTATAATGTCATAACTTTGAAATTCGGAGAAAGTTATACATTTACAACTAAAATCAACTTAAAAATAAAATCTGGTGAATTCGCCCAATTGAAAGTCGTCGGAGAAGTCTCAGAAGGAGATGTTACCAACCCACCAATGATAAAATTCATGCCTGTAGATGCTAAAGGTAATTTGGTTTCTGATTTCTTTGATGGAACAGTCACCAAAGATTATTTGAATTCATTAACTGTAGGAAAATCATTAGAAGGTGTATCATTAACTTCTAACAACTACGTTTCAGAAAATAAATATTTAATTGTCCAATACAAAACAACCATTTCAACCAATGTAAAAGTTACTTCACAATACTTCAGTGAAACTTATAGTTATAGAATTAAAAGCGGACCAATTGATCTTGAAAACACATATGCACAAATGGCCACCAGAGAAAGCGGATCATCTGGAGACTATAAAATATTAATCTACCCAAGAGACAAATATAATAACGATATCGATAACTTAAGTGAAACTCATATGAAACAATTCATCACCTATTACCAAAAAGTTGAAGAAAATTCAAATGTAAATGTTCAAACATGTAAATTAGTAGCCGGTGCCTCAAGTGAAATTGACGTCATTATCACAAAATCAGATTCACAGTCATCCTCATCTTCCTCTTCGGGAAAGACTACTGATGACAAAAATGTTGAATATAACAGTATCGAATGTAGTACCCCTATTGACTATATTGGAAACATTGCATTCCATGTCAAATACTCAAGTACTGAAATTGAATGCAGAAACTGTGTATTCTCTGTCATTTTCAGTGAATTCGATTGGTCTAATACTAAAACATATTACAAAAATAAAGAATATTATTTAGATATCACAAAAGTAAATGAAGTCGAAGCCAAAAAAGAACCAACCTTCCAAGTAACTTTCTATGATCAATATAAGAACGTCTTAGATTCCTCATCAATTGAAAAATTGAATTTAATAACTAAATTCGAAGGAGCTGATATCAAATTCTGTGTAAGCAATTCAGACAATAAAAAAGTTATTACTTTATGCCCAGTCACCAACGGAGACGACAACCTCAACAAATGGCAATATATTACCAATGGTGAAAATTATAAATTAACCATCCAACAAAAAGAAGTTGTTGAAAATTCATTCACTTATAAAATAAAGATAATTAATGGAGGAGATGGATCATCTGAAGCAGCTGATTATAGCAAAACTAACTTCAATCCTACTAAAATAGAAGTTATTGCTGGAGAAGAAGGACAAACCACTATGGAAATTAGAACTGAAAAAGGTGTCCGTAAAAATTATTGGTTCCCAAATATTTCAGAAAAAATAAAAGTAAAATTCGACCAAGATGAAGATGCCTGCTCATATAAAGTTGAAAAAGGAAGTTTACCCGGACAATACCTTATCAAAGTCTCTTGCACTAAAGAAAATGAAAACAATAGCTTCTCAGTCACTGTAGATGGAAATAAAGTTGATCAGAAAATACAATTAGTTGTTAATAGTGGTAAAGCTTACTATTTAGAAGTTGTAGACAATGGCAAATTCTCAGTTTCTTCTGATAAATACACATGGAAAGTAAATCCAACAAATGATGATGATATTGAATTCACTTTCAAATTATTAGATAAAAACAAGAATGAAATCACCCACTCTGTCATCGGAAACAATGAAGTTACCATTACTTCAGATAAATTCGGAACAAATACAAATTATTACAAACTCGAATACAACGAAAGCAAAAACACTTATACATTAAATGATAACATCAAACAAGCAATCACTAAACATGTTTGGACTATCACTGTCGTCGAAAGCAGTAAGACATACACTTTCGTCTATACCAGATTACCCGGTAAAGTCGATGTGACAAAGTCATTCTATACCATAGATAAAAAAGATTATATTTTGAACGAAAAATCAACTGTAGAAGTAACTTTAAAAGATAGATATGAAGTCAACGTCGCCACTGAAGAAGGAAGATTAACTAAAGAAGAAACAAAAACTAAAGTAGTTACTAATGAATCCAAAGATAGCAAATATACTTCATCAGTACAAAAAGAAACCATAAAATATACTTATACCTATGTCGTTATTGGAAAATATGAAGTGACAGTTACCTATGACGGTCAACAAATTAAAGAAAAAACTGATGTTACTGTATCATATCAAACTGTCGATACAAAAACAAGTAAATTATATTATGACAAAGGAGATAACAAAGAAAACTTCATGTCCACCACATCTGAAACAAATATTGACAACTTACATTATACTCCATTCTATAAATTCTACTTATACACCTCAGGTGGAGAAAAAATTACTGTATATGATAAATCTGTTAAAGTTACATGTGTAATGAATATGGTATCAAATGAAGAAGAAAAATGGGAATTAGATGTCAGTCAAGGAGATGGATACTTCAAATTCGCATATAAAGATGGTAATCCAGACTTTGTTAAATTACCCGGTGTATCATATAATTTAATAGTTAATTACAACGGAGAAGATATTACTTATCCACTCTTATTATTAGGAGAAAAAGATGTATCACCAAATCAAAATTATGATCTTACTAATACTTATATTGAACCAACTTATAAAGAAGGAGTTGCTGGTGTCCAATATGAATTTAATATTGAATTCAGAGCAAAAGATAAATTAAGATGGAACTATGCAATCAATCTCAACTCTTTCACTATAACCAATTCATATAATTTAGATTCTAATAAACTTAAAATTGACAAACAATTAGGAGAGAAAAATGGTCAAGCTAAATTATTAATCACACAATATGTCTCATATACTAACTATAACAACAAAGACAATGTTTTAACTTTGACTTATGACAGTAAAGCCATAACTCAAAAAATAACTTTACATATTAAAAATGCTGAACTTAGTACTTTAGAATATGTCAGCGGAGCTCAAGATGGTACTGTTGTCAATCCATCGACTGTTAAATTCATACCAAAAGATGAATTCGGTAACTTATTCACTGATTTATTCGACGAAAAAGTATATACTAAAACTAAATTAGAAGAATTAACTAAAGCTACATCTGTTGAAAAATATGAGTTAACTACAAATAATTTCGTTTCTGAAGGAAAATACTTAAATGTCCAATATGGATGTAAAAAAGTAACCACAATTAAAATAACTGTTGAATATAACAAAAATACTTATACTTATAAATTATGGAGTGGACCAATTGACGCCGCTCACTCATATGCTCAACTCGAAAAGACCGAAGGTGTCAAAGCCGGAGACCAAAGCACCCTTGATGTCTACCCAAGAGATGTCTATGACAACGTAGTAACTAATGTAACATCTGATGATTTATCTAAATTCTTAGTCAATTATGAAGTTAATAAAGAAACCAAGACTGAAGTTACTAAATCATGCAATGTTAATTCTATGAAAGATAGTGCTGATCACTTCTCATGTCAAACCACTATTACCAAATCAGGAAAAATTGAATTCGTGGTTGATTATGATAGCAGTAGTGTCAAATGTAATAAATGTTCATTAGATATAACTCCAGATAAATTAGATTTTGATCAAACTAAAGTTATTTACACAAATGAAAATACTGAATTATCAAAGACTGAACTTAATACTTTATCTGTAACAGTTGTTCCTAACTTTGAACTTTTCTTCTATGATAAATATCAAAATCAAATTACTGACAAAGATGAAGTCAACGGATTAGTCGTTACCACTGAAATAGTTGTTACTGATGTCAATTTATGTGTTACTAATAAAGATACCACTAAAACATCAACTCTTTGCAAAGTTGAAAATAGTAATGAAAATGAAAGAAAATGGTCTTATGTTCCAAATGGAGAAAGCTATCAATTAATTGTCAAAGAAACTACTACTAAAAAAGAAGTTACATACAAAATTAAAATCACTGGAGGATTCACTGATGGTGATTCTGGTCCAACAGATGCATCAAAGACATATATTACACCAACTAAATTAACTTTGACTGCTGGTGTTGAAGGTTCAGTCCAACTAGAATTAAGAACCGCTGAGGGAAAGCGTAAGAACTATTGGTATGAAAATGTCGGAGATAATATTTCTGTTAAATTCCCAGATAATTCTAAAAATTGTACTTATACTTTAGCCGAAGCTGAAAAACCAGGTCAATACAAAATTAAATATACTTGCACTGTTAAGAGTGATGCCTTCGAAACTACTGTTTCAGTAGAAGGAAAAGAATTAACTCAAAAAGTCGCTCTTACTGTCGTCCCAGCAGAACCAGCTAAATCAAAATTATTCAAAACATCTGGAGAAGAAATTACTCAAAAAGACTTAGGATCTGTATCTGTTGAAGATAAATTCCAAATGGTAGAAAAATTATTCGATAAATATGATAACTTAATCACAAATCTCGACAGTTTCGACCTTTCAAAACTAGAACTCAAAATTGCCCCATATACAAATACCAAGCTCAAATATGACATTGATTCATCCAAACAAGCAAGTGGAGAAATTCTTATTACTGTAACTTCTCAATTCGCATCTAAACATGCTGTAGCTGGTAAATACTTCCCTGAAAAATATTATGATATTACTTTCACCCACGGAACTCCCGATGCTAGCAACAGTAGATACATTGTAAGCAAAACTGAAATATTTGTAGGCGAAGAAGTCAAAGTATATGTATATGCATATGATAAATATAATAACTATATTGATGCTAATGAATTCAAAGATGCTTCTCCTTATCAAGTCAAATACAATAATGATAAAGAAAATACCTTGAAAGTATTCACTGAAAAATACAGTATTGAAAAGAAAGATGATACTAATGTTTTATCATACCCAGGTACCTTCTTCATTAAAGGAACTTCAACTGTATGGACTTATATTGACACTAAACAAATTACATGTGAAACATGCAGAGTTAATGTCAAAACTAAAGATATTGATTTCAGCAAGAGCACTGTCTTAAGATATGAATCTTCTAAAAAGGCATTTGAAACTTTGAAAAATGGTACTGTTGAAAAGAATACTAAAGAAAATCCAGTATATAGATTATATCCAAGAGATGAATATGAAAATAGTGTTGACGTCATTCCAGTTGAAACTTTGAACAAATATACTGCTCACTTCAAGAGCCAAAATTCATCCACTGTTAACACTTTGAAATTGAATAATGAAGGACAAAGCAATCAACCTTATGCTGAATTCGTTGCTAATGACACTCTCAATTCAGGAGTTGAATGGGAAACCTTAGTCGGAGGATTCTATGATTTAGTCTTCGAATATACTGAAAAGAAAATAACTTATAACATAACCATTGAAGGAGATGGTAAAGGAGGTTCTAATGACCCAGCTGATAATCAACATACTAACATTAATGAAATGAACTTAAAATATGTTGCAGGACAAACTGGTTATATGATTCTCGAAATGAGAACCAAAGATAATATCAGAAGAAATTCATGGGATGAAGGACTCAAATTTGACATCAAATCATGCAATTCTGATGACAAAACATTCAGTTTCAAACAAGAAAATGCCGGTACTAGGGGTGTTTACTACATAACTGTCACAACTCAAAAGGCTAATACCTATCCAAAATTAGAAAAATGTGTTCTTACTATATCTGTTAATGGAGAAGTTGTCAAAAATCTTAAACCTGAAATGGAAGTCTCACCTGATGTTGTGGTTAGAACTCAAATATTAGATGAATATTACAAGAAAGGTAAAACTGACTATTTAGTAGACGGAACCACTGATTCACCATATTCATTTGAAGTTAAATCATTTGACCAATATAATAACTTAGCAGAAACTGTTCAAGATACTGTTGAACTTAAAGTCTCATATAGTTTACAACAATTAAAAGATTTAACTTCTACTACTAATACAACTACTGGATTTAGAAAATACACTGTAACAGTAACTAAAGCTGGAACATATGTAATTAGTACTGATAAATCTGGACCTAAAGGATTATATTTAGAAAAAGAAACTAAATTCGATGTTGTTTCTGGATCTATTGATTTAACTAAGACTGTTGTTAAAGCAAAAGTTACTCCAATTAGAGCCGGAACTCAAGCTGCTATTACTATTGATTGCTATGATCAATATAGTAACGCTCTAAATGTCAAAGATTATCAAGATAAATTCACTGCCACATTCGTCGATGCAGGAAATACTAAACATGAATCAAAATCAGGATATGATGAATTACTTAAAAAAGTTGTGTATACTACTGTAACAAATGTCACCATAGTCGGAAATGTCAAAGTAGATGTATCCTATGATAAAAAACAAAAAGTTGATACTTCTAAAGTCGTCATAGTTGTCGTCCCAGGAGACCCAGACCCAACAAATTCAGTTTTATCACGTGAAGTATCTACCAACACATGGACTCAATATAAGAACGGAGATAGTTTCAATGTTGACACTGATGAAATGCTATTATTAAATGTCACTTTATATGACAAATATAAGAACAAAATCACCTCTATTCCATCTGATTCTAATGTTGTCAATCCTCTCTTATCTGGAAATGATATGAGCGAAATTAAATTTACTGTAGTCAAAAACAGTGCTAACTTTGACTTACATTTCAACTCAAATGGAGATTATGTCCATACCTATCAACACTTAACCAGTGGTACCTATGATTTAACTTACACTGTTACAACTGTTTTAGGTGAATCTGCCTTCAAATATCATGTTATAGTTAAAAAAGATGACAACGGACATGGTAATGGTCCATATGATATTTCTAAATGTGTCTTAAAACCAAAGAACACTTCATTCGTTGCTGGAAATTATGAATACTTCAGTCTTGAATTAAGAACTAGCAAAGAATTATTATATAATGACGATATTGATCTTGATCAAGATATTCAAATTAAGATTGACAAAGAAGACAAATCATTCAAATATTCAGTTCAAAAGACTACTAATGAATATGGTCTTTATACCATAACTATCTATTCAGAGAAAAAAGGAAATTATGTCATGGATGTTAACTTGGCCAATCCATTAAATAACAAAGAAAAAGAAAATGTAGGTCCTGCCTATTATACTGTCTATCCTGAAAAAGTTCCACTCAAAAACTTCACTGTGTTCTTCAGCAAACCAGAAGGAAGAGTTCCAGCAGAATCTATCATGAACATCACATTCACTTTAGCCGATAGATTCGATAACTTATTTGAAGGAAGACATGACTGTGTTGATGAACCTTATTTAAGTCTCGTAAATAATGATGTACCACTTAAAGTTGAATCTATGAAATTATATCCTGATGAAAAAACTTATGAAATTCTAGTTAAACCAAAATATCCACCCAAAAATATGAGCATGAATGTCATCTATAACGACGGTGAAAATAGTGTTTATTGTTTCCCTGAAAATATTAATGTCTATGTTGTCGCTGATATTGACTTTACTAAGACTCAAATTGTTTCAAAGAACAAAAATAGAATCTATGTAGGAGAAATATTAGATATGTGGTTATACACTTTCGACAAACTCGGAGAATGCTATGATGAAGAAGATTATAGTAAATCATTCACAATTGAAGTCGTTGGACCCACTGGCGACACAAGAAAATTCACTAAAAATTACTCTGTTAAGAGAACTAATAATAAGGAACTTGAATGCAATAATGAATATCAAATAATTACTAAAGATCCTGATGATATTTATACTATTTCTGGATACTATGTAATTAGAGTTTTGGCCAACGATACTGAAATTGCCAAATATGATCAACTTTGTCTCCCATTAGGTTATAGCAAATTCTATTTAGAATTATACTTCGACAAAGACCGTGTCTCAGTCTTAGATATTAACAAATTCAAAGTTACTGGTACTGATAAATATGGAAACAGACCACTTGAACCATTAATTGATGACATTGAAGTCACTTTGTCATTCATACAAGATAACAGTGTAACTAATATCACTTATGATAAATTCGAAAACAAAATAACTGAAGTTAATTTCGATTTAAGTGTGCATAAAGTAGGTAAACACCAAATGCATTTATGGTACAAGAAACAAGAAGTATTAGTCGTTAATGAAAATGAAGATTTACCTATATTAACTGTCTTAAACGGTCCATGCAGAGCTGAAACTAATGAACATTTCAATACTACTATGTTAACTGGATGGGTAACTCAAAAACCAGTATACTTCAAATTCCAATGCTATGATGTTTATGAAAATATGATTACTAAAGGAGGAGAAAACTTCACTGTAACTGTTGATCTTGTGGTAGATAAAGAAACTACACCAACTAACTTCCACTATGTCGAAGATAACGGAGATGGTTCATATAATGTATTCTTCCTTCCTGACACCCCAGGAAAATATATTATTAGACTTAAAGTTGGCGATGGTATTAAATACGGACAAGATGTTGAAAAAGATTATATACACAAAACATGCAAAGGAGCAACTCCAGTTATGTGTCCTAACTATGAATGTGCCACTGATTACTATGCTTGTATTGTTCCTCCAAATGGTTGCCCAAAAGAAACACCATTCAAATGCCCTGTTAACGGTGCTGAAACATGTGTTAAATCTCAAATTGAATGTGACTGTCCACCTGGTTGGATTAGATGCGACTATATGAAATATTGCGTTCCAGGAGATAGACCATGGATGTGCCCAGATTATAAACAAAGACGTTGTCAACAAATCAATTCTAATTGGGCTTACTTCGCTGATGGTATTTGCAGAGATAAAAATTATGTTCAACCAACCCAAATTGTATGTCCATTTGGTAAAGTTCTTTGCGCTGATTTAACTTGTATGGATAATCATTATCTCTGTCCTAACTCAACTGAGACACCTTTAGGAAGAACAAGATGTGTTGATCAACAAGTTACTAAATATGCTTATGAATGCGCATCAACTATCACTTGTCCTGATAAGGACCAAGTTGTATGCTCTGATGGTACTTGTGTTGAAAATGAAATCTTCTGCAACCCTATAAGAGAATGTCCTTATTATTATCCTCATCTTTGCAATAATAATGTCTGTGTTGCTAATGCTACTGATTGTATGGAAGGTATTGCTTGCGGAGATGGTAATTCTCTTTGCTATGATTATATTTGCAGAGAAAGATGTGATGAATCTTAGATATTTATAACTTATTAATTATTATTAATTATATTATTGTTGTTGTTATTGTTATTGTTGTTTAATTATTAACAAACAAGTTATTATAAAAATATAAAATTATTTTTATTGTTTTTCATTTTTATTTTTAATTTTTAATCATTTATTTATTAATTAATTTTAAACAATTATTTTATTCAATTTTAAATTATTTATAATTAATATATTATTATGTTAATAATTGGGGATTGGGGATTGGGGATTGGGGATTGGGGATTGGGGATTGGG
>Ga0247611_10007601_pt1 | contig 13549 bp, 11 predicted proteins | sample 177DNAGHGhighgp2_FD_192422 | JGI IMG/M metagenome (GOLD analysis project Ga0247611, IMG submission 192422) | Sheep rumen microbial communities from Palmerston North, Manawatu-Wanganui, New Zealand - 1770 DNA GHGhigh gp2 | ecosystem: Host-associated > Mammals > Digestive system > Stomach > Rumen... | reverse complement strand
CAGGTTGGCACCGCTACGGACAAAGCCATCGTAGGTTTCCCGCATCAGCATCCTGTCCTCCACGTCATGCTGCTGCTCGTCAAAGTGGTCATGGACATGCTTCACCCGTTGCCACAGTTGCTCGTTGAGGGTGATACTGTTGAAGTGCTCGCTCAGCAAGGGAGCCATGCGCTCGCTCACTGCCATCAGCTCGTCATCGGCATTGGCCGACAGCATGGGATAGAACACGCCCAACACACGGTTGAGCATTGCACCGGCACGGTCAAGTGCCACGATCGTATTTTCAAAGGTAGCCTCAGCCTCACTTGTGGCTATCGCCTGTACCTCGGCATCATGTTCCTTGATGCCTTGACGGATGGCAGGCTCGTAGTCTGCCGTCGTGATGCGGTCAAAGGGCACCGCCCCACCCGTCGTCTTGAATGGACTATAAAAGATATTGTTCTCTATCATGATTTGGTCTAATTAACCAACTTTATTTCCAATTAACTCACTGCTTCAATCCAGCTCCACAACCGTGATGCCGGCACCGCCGAACTGCACATGCTCGTCGCGATAGGACTTCACACCATTGACCGAGTGAAGGTACTCGCGGATGGCCACCTTCAAGGCTCCGGTCCCCGTGCCATGCAGGATGCGCACCCGCTGGGCATTGAACTGGATGGCATCGTCAATAAAATAGGTAATCGCCTGCAATGCCTCGTCAGCCCGCATTCCACGCACGTCGATGTCGGGTTTGAAGTTCAGTTGCCTTGTCCGTATCTCGTCGGTGGTGGCACGCCCCAGCGACTCAACCTTGGCGGTCTTTTCCTTGCGCATCGTGCGCTCCACCTTGTCGGCCTCGATGCGCGTCTTGATGTTGCCGAAAGCCACAAGCGCATATTTCTCGTCAATGCTGATGAGCGTCCCCACGGTTGTCGTGCCCTTGAGCACCACGTTGTCGCCCGCCTGCAGGGGACGATCCTTAGCGGCCGCTGGCGATGGTGCCTTCTTCTTGGGCTGTTTGCGGCGGGGCTTGTCCTTGGGAGTAAGTTCCTTCAGGCGGGAAGGTTCCTCGGGCTCCTCGGCATTGAGCCGCTGCTTGAATTCATCCAGCTGGCGGCGCAACTCCTTGGTCCGTTCCTTCTCGGCCTGCTTGTCACGTATCTCCTTGATCGTTCTTTCGATCTGGGCATTGCTGCCACGCAGGATTTCCTGTGCCTCGGCACGGGCATCATGAATGATCTGACGGTGCTCGGCACGGATGTTGTCCAGACGCTCGTCATAGTCACCGATGAGCTGGTCCAAGCGTTTTTCCTTGGCACGCACGTCCTGACGCTTGTTTTCCCAATAGCGGCGATCGCGCACGATGTCAAGCAGGTACTTGTCCATGTTGATATAGTCACTGCCCACAATCTCGCTCGCCTTGTCAATCACCTGCTGGGGCAAACCCGTCTTGCGGGCAATCTCGATGGCAAATGAGCTGCCAGGATAACCTATCGACAGCTGGAATAGCGGCTGCATGCGCTGGCGGTCATAGAGCATCGCGCCATTGATGACTCCATCGGTCTCGTCGGCAAAGTGCTTCAGGTTCTGATAGTGGGTCGTGACCACGCCCATCACCTGATGCTCGTTGAGCTGCTCCAGAATGGACTGGGCGATGGCACCGCCAATCTGGGGCTCGGTGCCGCTACCCATCTCATCGATAAGGATGAGCGTCTCCTTGCCTCCCTTGGAGAGGAAGAGCTTCATGTTCTGCAGGTGGCTGCTATAGGTACTCAGGTCGTTCTCGATGCTCTGCTGGTCACCGATGTCGATAAAGATGTCATGGAAGATGCCCACATGGGAATTGTCGCGCAAGGTGGGCAACAAGCCGCACTGCACCATGTATTGCACGACACCGACCGTCTTGAGACACACCGACTTGCCGCCAGCGTTAGGTCCCGAGATGACCAGGATGCGGTCTTGCTTGTTGAGGTGGATGTTGAGGGGCACCACCGTCTTACCCTGATTGCGCAACGAGAGCATCAAGGCGGGATGGATAGCATTGTACCACTCGATAACAGGCTTGCGGTCCACATGGCACATCTGGGCTCCGACATCCTGGGCAAACAATGCCTTGGCACGAATGAAGTCAAGCGTACCCAACGTCTCCAGCACGCCAGCCAGCTCATCGAGATGAGGACGTATCAGGTCGGTCACCTCGGTGAGAATGCGGATAATCTCACGGGCTATCTCGGCTTCGGTCTCACGGATGCGGTTATTGGCCTCGACAATGGCATCTGGCTCGATAAAGACAGTCTTGCCCGTGGCGCTCTCGTCATGAACGATGCCATGCAGCTTGCGCTTGTTCATGGCACTCACCGGTAGCACCAGGCGTCCGTCGCGCAGCGAGGGCTGCACATCGGCTTCGAGAATGCCGTCCTGCTTGCCCTGAGCAATGATGCGGCGCAGGGTGCCGTTGATGCTGCTGGTCACACGTGCAATCGACGTGCGCAACTCCTGCAGGTGTGGCGATGCCGTGTCCTTGATATTGCCAGCCTTGTCCAGCACATGGCCGATGGCGTCACTCACCTCGGGGAAAGACTGCAAGCCGCTGGTGAGTTCATGCAGTCGCGGATATGGCGAACGACCATCACCGTCGGCCGCAAAGAAGCGAACCACCTGGGTCACGGTCACCAGCAACCGCTGCAAGTCGAACAGTCGTTCGGCCGACAGGAATGTGCCAGGGGTAGCCACCTCCTTGAGCACAACACGCAGGTCAAAGTAGTAACTCAAGGGGAACTCCTTGCCCGTCTGGATAATAGACAGGAACTCGTTGGTCTCCTCAAGCCACCGGATGACCTCGTCACGACGGGTCGAAAAACGCAGGCGCGGCACGTTGGCGATACCCAGTGTGCTCACGCAATGGCGCTCCAATTCGCGCCTCACGGCATCAAAGCCGATCTTGATCTCAAAATTTGAGGGATAAATCATCGCGCAAAATTACATATTTTTCCTCATTCAGCGAAATCTTTGTATCTTTGCAGCATCATCTAAAAACATCAATCAAATCTTATCTATCTGATTCTTGAAGAAACGCGCCTCGTTTAGGTCCCGCAGACCGACAACGAGGCATTTTTTTGATTTTTTCTTCCAAAACCAGTGATATTCAAAAAATAATGACTACATTTGCCAAATAAATAGAAGCTAATTCAATTAACCTAAACATTAATAAATAACAACTAAACACGTTTTATGAAGAAGTTTTTATTCTTATTACTCGCATCGGCCGTTTCTATCAATGTCATGGCCGATAGCAAGGTTGTCATCCCCGACAGCACCGGTTTCAAGTTCACCGACACCAAGGTAATCCGTCACACCCCCGTCAAGGACCAGAACAAGTCCGGCACGTGCTGGTGCTACTCGACCAACTCATTCTTTGAGAACGAGATCCTGCGTCTCACCGGCAAGGAGGTACACCTGAGCGAGGGTTATGTTGTTAATCACTGCTACTATGACAAGGCCATCAAGTACGTCCGCATGGATGGCGAGATCAACTTTGCCGAGGGTGGTGCTGCCGAGGACGTCCCCTACGTTTGGCGCAACTATGGTATGGTCCCCAACGAAGTCTATACCGGCATGACATACGGTGACAAGAAGTTTGACACCAGCGAGTTGACATCACTGCTGAGTGGCTATGTTGGCACCATCAACAAGCGCAGCCTCAAGAAGCTCACCCCCGCCTGGAAGGAAGGCCTGCAGGCTATCCTCGACAGCTACATGGGCAAGATGCCCGAGACCTTCGTCTATGAGGGCAAGACCTATACTCCGCAGAGCTGGGCAGCCAGTCTGGGCGTCAACCTGGATGACTATGTACCCATCTGCTCATTTACCCACCATCCCTACTATCAGCCGTTCATCCTTGAGGTGGCCGACAACTGGCTGTGGTCAAGCTACCAGAATGTGCCCATCGATGAGCTGATGGAGATTGCCAACTATGCCATCGACAACGGCTACAGCATTGCCTGGGGTGCCGACGTCAGCGAGAAGGGATTCAAGTGGCGCAATGGTTATGCCATCCTCCCCATCGAGAAGGAAGTCCCCGATGCAGCAGGCACCGACATGGCCCGCTGGGCACAGCTGAGCGACAAGGATCGCGAGGCCGAGCTCTGGGACATCAAGGGCCCGGTTAAGGAGCAGTGGGTAACCCAGGAGGAGCGTCAGGAGATGTTTGACAACAAGCTCACCACCGACGACCACGGTATGGTCATCATGGGTAAGGCTGTTGACCAGGAAGGCAACAAGTACTTCAAGGTACAGAACAGCTGGGACACCAACCAGCTCTATGATGGCTACTTCTATTGCAGTGAGGCCTTCTTCCGCGCCAAGACGATGAACATCCTCGTCCACAAGGATGCCATCCCCGCCAAGATCGCCAAGAAGATGGGTATCAAGAAATAATTATAATAACCAGTTAAAAAGTTGTAAGTTTTTAGTTTTAAGCGAGATCGCCACACCACACAGCTGTTTCACATTTCACTTTGATCAAACTTAAAACTGAGACTTACAACTTATTTTTTCATCTTATATCTTTCAACTAAAAACTTATAACTAAAATCAATGAAAGCATTAAACACCGATAAGGCACCCGCTGCCATTGGTCCTTACAGCCAAGCCATCCGCACTGGCAACCTCGTATTCGTTTCTGGACAACTGCCCATCAACCCTGAGACTGGTGCATTTCCCGAGGGAGGCATCAAGGAACAGACCCGTCAGAGCCTGCTCAACGCCCGCGCCATCCTCCAGAGCGAGGGACTTGACCTCAAGGACGTTGTCAAGACCACCGTATTCCTGAGTGAAATTGCCAACTTCGGTCCCATGAACGAGGTTTATGCCGAGTTCTTCACGGCTCCCTTCCCTGCTCGCTGCGCTTTTGCCGTAAAGGATCTTCCCAAAGCAGCCCTCGTCGAAATTGAACTCATCGCCGAGGCTCAGTAATCCGTTTACAGAATTTGAACTTCAATCCAGGTCATGCTCAGCACGTGACCTGGATTTCTTTTAGGCTTAAGGTAGTTTTGAATTGCGGCCATTAATTTAGCAAGTTTTTCAATACCGTCAAAATTATCATCAGGCTCAATTTCATATTCAAGTGCTTTATCTGCACCAGACCATTTTCGCCATATCAAAATAATTCTTAAATAAATAACATTCGATACAACTTGAGGGTTCATCTATCGTTATATCGTTATAATTAACCAACTAATAGAATTAGAAATATGAAGAATTTAATGTTGATTGTGATAATAACAATGACGACGCTGATGGTAAAGGCCCAGTCGATCACCAATGATGACGTGAACAACCCACATGAATGGGTGGACTTGGGGCTGCCCAGCGGCACGCTGTGGGCAACGATGAATGTGGGTGCCAGCAATCCAGAGGATTGTGGCTATTACTTCGCCTGGGGAGAGACCACACCCAAGGAGGCCTATGATTGGAGAACCTATATCTGGTGCAACGGAAGCGAAAACACGTTGACCAAATACTGCTCTGACAAAGACTATGGAGAAGTTGATAACAGGACTATACTGTTACCCGAAGACGATGCCGCCACCATGAATTGGGGTGCAGCGTGGTGCATGCCCACCGAAGCACAAATGCAGGAGTTGATCACACAGTGTGAATGGACAACGATTGAGATCAACGGTGTAGATTGTTGCAGGGTAACAGGTCCTAATGGAGCGACCTTGATTCTGCCAGAATCAGGCGTCCGTTGTGAGGGCGCATCAGACGAGACCAAACTGGGCGGCTATTACTGGTCAAGCGAGTCCCCTTTATTGCCCGAAAGCGCAGGGGGCTTATCCTTTGCTTCGGGAAACAGATCTTGGGGCATCTTTTACCGCTACGGCGGCCTAAGCGTTCGAGCTGTTCGTGCTCAATAGTGTGTATTCACATAAAAAAAGTATTGGTTTTTCAGGAACTTAGTTTCCTAAAAAAACCAATACTTTTCATTGTTGAGCGGTAGACGGGACTCGAACCCGCGGCCCTCAGCTTGGGAAGCTGATGCTCTACCAACTGAGCTACTACCGCATTCCGTTTTGCCTGGATACAGGCTTTATACGCACATGAGTTTGCACTTATGTCATTATCTTGTCAGGCTTCGGCCTCGTTGATGACGTCGATGACACTGTCACGGTCTTGTATCACATAATACTTGACGGTCACCGAGTCATTGATGTACCAGGAATCCTTGTGGTCCTCGTCAAGGTCAACATACTCAAAACTGACCGTGTCATTGCCGACAAGGAGCGAAATGCTGTTGTTAGCACCATCAATGGCAATACCTGTCACAACCTTCAGAGCTGTATCTTGCTCCTCAATCTGGATGGGATCGTTGTCCTGCTTCTTGTCCTTCTGCGCCTCTTGAGTGCAAGAAAACAAGGAGATAGCGAATAGTGCCCCAAAGACAAAAACCAATTTTTTCATGTCCTATTAAAATAATGCGTCTGTTTTACAGCGACAAAATTAGTCATTATTCCTGATGGCACCAAAAAAAATGCTGATTTTCTCTACCTTACCAGGAACGGGAAGTTAAAACTTGTAATTATCATTATCCAGGCTGTCCATCTCGTCGAAGTCGGAGATTTCGTCCTCGTTATATTCCTCGTCACCGTAGAACTCGCTCTTATCGATTGCCTCGATGTTGCTGGCATCGGGAATCTTGGGGATGGCGATGAAGTCACTGATATCTACGTTCTGGGCTGGTGCGTGCCCCACCTTTCTTTCACACAAGGGATCGTGCAGGCTCTTGCCGGGCAAGACCTCTTTGAGTTTCACTTTGAAGAAACGCTCGGTCATGTAGTCAAAGACAAACTTCAGCCTCTGACCCTCGTCCTCCAGCAACTCGTCGAGCTGGGTCTCGTCCATGATCCAGATGTCCTCATCGGTGTCGGTGCCCATATCCATGCAGGTCACTTCTCTCTCCTTGTTCCACTCGTCATCACAGATGTAGAATGAGTCCATCTGATCCTTGCTATAGCCGGCAGAATCAAGAATGATGTTGCGCAGCTGCATGAATGTTGCCGTTGAGTCGATGGCAATCTGTAATTTAAAATTATCGGCCTCGTCCGAGACAATGACAAATTTGTAAATCATATTGATGTCGCGTTTTTCTTTCTTGAATAATTTTGATGTTGCGAAATTACTAATACAATTTTAACGGGCAAATGATTTTGCACTTTTTTTTATGAAAGTGTTGAAAAATCGGGGTTCTTTGGTCCTATCAACAGTGAAACCACGCCCAGAAGTGCGTGGTTTCATCGTTTTCTCGCTACTGATTGGGTACAGCGGCTCAAGGCACGAGACCGTAGGAACGGAATACCTTCTGAATCTTCTCGAGGGCAAATGCGACCTGCTCGTGGGTGTGGGTAGCCATGAGGCTGAAGCGGATGAGCGTGTCGGTGGGTGCCACTGCGGGTGAGACAACGGGGTTGACAAAGATACCCTCGTTCAACAGGTCGCGCGTGATGGCGAATGTCTTGTTATTGTCGCGGATGAACAAGGGGATGATGGGCGTCTCGGTATGTCCGATTTCACAACCCATATCACGGAACCCTTGCAGTGCCTCGTGAGTGATTTTCCAGAGGTGCTCCTGACGCTCGGGCTCACTGATGAGGATATCGATGGCCTTCATTGCGGCTGCCGTGGATGCGGGCGTGATGCTTGCCGTGAAGATGTAGCTGCGTGAATGGTGACGCAGGTAGTTGGTAATCACGTTGCTGGTGGCAATAAAGCCGCCGAGTGAAGCGATCGACTTTGAGAAAGTACCCATGATCAGATCCACCTCGTCGCGCAGGCCGAAGTGGTCACACACGCCGCGGCCACCTTCTCCAAAGACGCCGATGCCGTGAGCCTCATCGACCATGATGCTGGCATTGTACTTGTGAGCCAGGTCAACGATATCGGGGAGCTTGCACACGTCGCCTTCCATCGAGAAGACACCGTCGGTGACAATGAGTTTCACGCGGTCGGGCTCACACTTCTTGAGCTGGGCCTCAAGCGAAGCCATGTCGTTGTGCTTGTACTTGAGTGAATTGGAGAACGAGAGTCGCCTTCCCTCGATGATCGAGGCATGGTCCTGCTCATCCCACAAGATATAGTCTTCACGGCCCGTCAGTGTTGAGATGACGCCGAGGTTCACACCGAAACCAGTGCTGTAGATCATTGCGTCCTCCTTGCCTTCATACTCGGCAAGCTTGCGCTCTAACTGCTTGTGAAGGTCAAGAGTACCATTCAGGAAAGGTGAGCCAGCGCAACCTGTACCATATTTCTCGGTCGCCTCGATGGCGGCTTGCTTGATGCGCTCATCGTTGACCAATCCCGAGTAGCAGTTGGATCCGAACATCAACACCTTCTTGCCGTTCATCAGCACCTCGGTGTCCTGCTCGCTTGAGATGGCGCGAAAGTAAGGATAGATGCCCGCAGCTTTAGCCTTCTGCGGCTCTTCATATCGCGCTAACTTATTCTCTAATAGGTTCATAAATAATTCTCTATAATCTTTTTTGACCTGTCGTGACACACTTGTCACGGACAGATGACATGATAATTGGCTGCAAATATACAACAATAATTGTTAAGCAGATGTTAAATAATCCACAAAATGAGACAAATTGACCCAAAGACGCATTGATAAACCCTTCATTTTCAATCTATCGTGTCAATTAATAATTTTTAAAAAGAGTAAAAATATAGAAATCCTCTTTCTCAGTCCCGGTCAGTATCATCCATGTCGAGTTCGGCATTCTGAATCAGGTCATAATCAGAAAACTCCACCCCATCAAAATCACCATCTTCAAACATGAGATAATCCTGCCTGAAACATCCTGTTGCCAGAGTCGCCATCATCATGAAGGCTATCGCCACGGCAATCATTGTCATCAATCTGCGAATATTTTTCATATCCTGTTCCTCTATTGGTTATGTCTTATTGACTGCAAAAGTAAGAAAAAAATGAAAGAAGAGACTTTTTTTCGGAAAAAAACTGTACTTTTGAAAACCAAATCACTCAAAACACTCAAGAAGATGGACCTATTTGAACAGCGAATCAAGGAATTGCGGGAAATCATCAACCGCCACAACCATAACTATTATGTGCTGAATGCACCGACGGTGAGCGATCAGGAGTTTGACGCCCTGCTGCGCGAACTGCAAGACTTGGAGCGCGATTATCCGCAGTACCAAGACCCCCTCTCCCCCACTCAGCGCGTCGGGAGCGACATCAGCAAGGGTTTCACTCAGGTGAGGCACGAGCGCCCCATGATGTCGCTGTCCAACAGTTACAGCATCGAGGAAGTGCAAGACTTCCTGCGCAGGGCACAGGATGGGCTGGGCGGTGAGCCCAGCGAGATTGTGGGCGAGATGAAGTATGACGGCACGTCAATCTCGGTAATCTATGAAAACGGCAGGCTGGTGCGTGCCGTGACCCGTGGCGATGGTGTTCAAGGCGATGATGTGACCGCTAATGTCATCACCATCAAGTCCGTACCGCTGGAAATCAAGGGATTTCTTGACCTTCCTGAGAAATTTGAAGTGCGCGGCGAGATTCTGCTGCCCTGGAAGAGTTTTGAGAAGCTAAACGAGGAACGCCAGTTCAACGAGGAGCCGCTGTTTGCCAATCCCCGCAACGCAGCCGCTGGAACGCTCAAGCTACAGAACAGTGCCGAGGTGGCTCGCCGTGGTCTGGATGCCATCTTCTATTTCCTGATTGGCGACAATCTGCCTTTTGCTACCCACTATGACAGCATCAAGGCGTTGCAACGGTGGGGCTTCAAGACTGGAGAGATGTCCATCCTGCCCAGCATTGACGCCGTGAAAGACTTTATCGGTCACTGGGACGTCGAACGTAAAAAACTGCCAGTAGCCACCGACGGCCTGGTCTTCAAAATCAACTCCCTGCGCCAACAGCTCAACCTGGGAGCCACTGCCAAGTCTCCCCGCTGGGCGATTGCCTACAAGTTTGCGCCCGAGAGGGAATGTACCAAGTTGCAGTTTGTTTCCTTTGAAGTGGGACGGACTGGAGTCATCACACCTGTTGCCAACCTTGATCCCGTGCTGCTCAGCGGTACTATCGTCAAGCGGGCCTCGCTGCACAATGCCGACATCATCAGCCAACTGGACATCCATGATGGAGACATGCTCTATGTGGAAAAAGGCGGTGAAATCATCCCTAAAATCGTTGGGGTTGACAAGAAACGCCGTCAACCCGGTAGTGCCCCCATCACCTTTGTCACCCATTGTCCATCATGCGGCACGCCATTAAAGCGCATGGAGGGCGAGGCAGCCTGGGTGTGCACGAACAAGTGGGGGTGCGGTCCTCAGATCTGTGGTCGCATTGAGCATTTCGTGGGTCGTCATGCAATGGACATCGACGGCATCGGTGAGGAAGTAGCCGTCATCCTCAACAAGAGTGGACTGGTGAATGACGTTGCAGACCTGTATGACCTCACCCTGGAAAAACTCGTAGCCCTGGACCGTTTCCAGGAACGCAGTGCACAGCGCATCCTGCGTGGCGTGGAAGCATCCCGACAGGTACCGTTTGCCCGCGTCATCTTCGCCCTTTCCATCCCCTTCGTCGGCGAGACGACCGGCAAGGTGCTGGCAAGGCACACTCACGATATCGACACCCTGATGAGCCTGCCCACCGAAGAGCTTGCAGCTATTCCCGAGATAGGCCCCAAAATCGCTCAGTCTATCGTCGATTTCTTTGCCGATGAGCGCAACCGCATCATTGTGGAGCGACTGCGGGCAGCCGGTTTGCAGATGGCACTCACCGAGGAGGAAACGGCAGGACAGACCGACAAACTGATGGGCAAGAAAGTGGTCATCAGCGGTGTCTTTGCCAAGCATTCACGCGAGGAGTATAAAGCCATGATCGAGCAGAACGGAGGCAAGAACGTGAGCAGCATTTCCAGTGCTACCAGCTTTGTCCTCGCCGGCGAGAACATGGGTCCTGCCAAGCTGGAAAAAGCCCGTAAACTGGGCATAGACATCATCAATGAGGAGCAGTTCCTTGAGATGCTTAACGATTCAACCGACAAGTAAGCTATGACAAGAATTATCATGGGTTTACTCCTATTAGCGGCAACTTGCCTGACCTGCCACTGCCAGGAGGTGGAGAAATTTGTAACGGGGTTGCTTGATCATTATCCCCAAGCACGGCTATTAGACATCTACAAGTCGTGTTTCCAGGACTATATGGGTGCCGAGCACCTGGTGAACGACACAGCATCGGCCAGAAGCTACTTGGAGCAGGAGCTTGCCACAACCGATGTCAGTGACTTGCAGCCATGGTACTATGAGCCTTGCGGAACAGACGGCAATTATGTGCGCGTCAGCCTGCGTGCCATCCTTGAAGACAAGATTTCTGCCGAGGCATTGCTCAACGCCTTTATTGCCAGTGCGAACTGTGATGAACGACCCACTGTGGAGCATTGGGCAACGCGATGGCATGAGATGGTGAGTACAATAGAGCAGATGGGGCTTGCCCTACCCCACTATGACCAGGACAAGCAATTCATTGAGGATGTTTTGGCCCAAGGCCGATATGCCATCAGTCATTCGCCCGACTACCGCGACACCTATGCTCCCCACTACCGCATCGTCAGGCGAGACATCTTTGAACGAGACTTGAAGCCCTTGCTGCCCTCCCAATGCTATAGGGGACTTCTATAAATTACCAAAATGTTATGATTAGTGTTGGTTGTATATCGTTGCTTTTTGGCATCTTTTACCTTATCTTCTTGAACCATAGCTCGCTATGCTTCGGCGAAGCTAAGTCAAAATCTGCTCAAAAATCAATCGAAATCCAACTCAAGCTAATTGATAGAAGTCCCCTATAGACATCCAGTCCAGCCATGACATAATTTACGCCCCGCAGAGTCACTACAGTAACTCATGCGGGGCGTCCGGCTTACGGCTCCCCTCAAGGGAGCGATCATCTATTACCGTTTATAAAATTCAGTACAATCCTTATTTTTTTAGCGGTGATCCTTGTCACGATATGGCAGGATTCGACCGTAGATGGTCATTTCAGCACCACCTGTGACGTGTGCCATAGCATACTCACTGTTGTGGTACAGAGTGATAAATACATCAACATTGACATTGCCTCCCACCAGTTGATATTGCAGGTGGACATCACCATTCTTGTCATACTTGATTGACTTGTTGCGCACGGAGCCTCGACCCGTCCATCCACCCAAGCCATTGGCACCAGGACGACCCGTGTTAAAGGCACACTGGATGATACCGTCCTCGTCCTGGACAAGCACAAAGTTGGAGTTGCTGTTGATGCCATAATGACGATACCCCATCCTGCCAATCTGGATATTCTCGGCAAGCAAGACGAAGTAGCCACGGCGCAACGAGTTGGAAGCCTTGGCAAAGGCAACGTCATCGGTGAGTTCGCGCAGGCGTTTCTCGCGCTCCTTGATCTCCTTCTTGGATTCCTTGACAGGCTCGGCAGGCGTGATCACTTCGAGCTGGACGTCATTAGTTTCTATATCTATTACATCATCCTTCACATCTTGGGCAGTCGCCACAAGGGTGATTCCAGTGATAGCACACAGCAGGAATAATACCTTTTTCATAATTCTCTTCGGGTTTTAAAATGATTATTATTTGTCTATTAGACACAATTCATGAAAAAATGTTTAATTTTGCAAAACAAAAAATTGGGAAAAATGGAGAAAAAAACTAACATGAGACTGAGCACGCGCCTGCTCGTGCTCTTGTGCCTGATGGGGCTGGGACTGATTGTGGCATCGGTACTGGGGCTACTCGTGGCTGGTACTGGGATGCTGGCCATGCTCACCGTGCAGGACGTGCTGGCGTTTATCGTGCCCGCAGTGGCTGCCATGGCGATCTTCTATCGCAGGCCGCTTCATGTCATGGGGCTGGACCGCGCTCCCAGCTGGACCGCTATAGCTGTTGTCGTGGCATTCTATATCCTCTCGCTTCCTGCCATGAACTGGATCGTATCATTTAACGAGTCCTTGTCACTGCCGGTATCGATGCACAGCCTTGAACAAGTGATGCGCTCGCTTGAAGATGACGCAGCCCAGGCCACCCGGACGCTGCTCGACATCCACAGCATCTGGGAACTGGTTCCCTGTGTACTCGTTGTGGGTCTGATGGCCGGATTGAGCGAGGAGATGCTCTTCCGCGGAGCAATGTTGCGCACGATGCAGGACAGCCGCCTGGTCACTCATGCCGTCGTGTGGATTGTTGCTATCGTGTTCAGTGCCATCCACATGCAGTTCTTCGGCTTCATTCCCCGCATGTTGCTGGGCGTGTGGTTGGGCTATCTGCTGGTGTGGACACGCAGCCTGTGGGTTCCCATCATTGCCCACACCCTCAACAACAGCACCGTGGTTGTCATGAGCTACCTTGCCAATAAAGGTGTTGTCGCCGAAGACTTCGGTGACCACTTGGGCCTGCCTGCCAACGGCGGTTTCCCCTGGCTCGCCCTCGCCAGCCTCATCGCCAGTGTCGCCCTGGCCGTGTGGGCACACCGCCCCTACTGTAGCACCCA
>Ga0247611_10007599_pt1 | contig 13550 bp, 10 predicted proteins | sample 177DNAGHGhighgp2_FD_192422 | JGI IMG/M metagenome (GOLD analysis project Ga0247611, IMG submission 192422) | Sheep rumen microbial communities from Palmerston North, Manawatu-Wanganui, New Zealand - 1770 DNA GHGhigh gp2 | ecosystem: Host-associated > Mammals > Digestive system > Stomach > Rumen... | reverse complement strand
GAATTTATTTGAGAAATTTAAATATTCATACATCCTAAAAACATTTGTATAGGTTAATTTTAGCATCAAACTCAACACAATATATATTGTGTTGAGTTTAGTGTTTTAAAATTTAGGGCAATATAATTATAAAATAAAGTTATTATAACTTTGATCTATTATGTCTTGATTTATTCCAATATATCTGAGGGTAATAGTACTTGATGAATGTGCAAATATTTTTTGTAATAACGCAATATCGTTGAATTTATGGTACATATGGTACCCAAAACTTTTTCTTAAAGTATGGCAACCTACCTTATAATCGATACCGACTTTCTTACATGCATCATTTATAATTCTATAGCATTGAGTTCGTTCCATCCGATTCCCGAATGCGGATATAAATAGTGGCTCATCTTTATTTCTCCCACAAGTAAACTTTTTAAACATACTTTTTAATTTAGAGTTAATTGGGAATTTCTTTTGCTTATGTGTCTTCTTTTCAACTATTTCAATATAATCTTTATCTTGTACATCTCCGACATTCAAGGAAAGTATATCAGAAATCCGCAAACCTGAATTTGTACCCAATACAAACATAAGCAGGTTTCTGTAACTTTGCTCTTCTAAATATTTTTCAACCTTTTTCAAATCTTTTTTACTTCTAATTGGTTCTACAATATTCATTCTTAACTCCTTTTTTATTATATCAAAACTTAATAATATTTCCATATATTATTCGTAAATCATTATTTTTTGTAAATATAAATTCATAAATAAATGTATAACTACCCCATCAATAGAGTTATATGTGTATATTTATGCTTAATAAAAATTTTTATAAATCTAATTATAATTTTTGTGTAAAAAAGAAAAATTGCAAACAATAATATGTATAAAAGTTTGTAAATGACTTTACTTTATTTTAAATATGTACTAATATTAGTAATATGAATACTAAAAAAGAAACAAAGTTAAAAACACTTTTATCGACATTTCCTAGAAACACTATATTAACTGCGAAATATTTAACAGATATGGGTTACTCTCGTGATTTGCAGATAAGTTACGAAAGAAACGGTTGGCTTAAACGAGTTTCACAAGGTGCTTATACTGTTTTAGAGAATAATGTTGATTTAAATGGGGCTATATATGCCTTGCAAGAGCAGTTAGGGTTAAGTGTTCATATTGGCGGACTTACTGCATTGAATGAACAATATGGAATTGTACATAATATTCCGTTTAGTAGAAAGAAACAGTTATATGGTTATCGTGGAGAAAAACTTCCAAAATGGTTTAATACTCTTTATAAAGATGATATTAAATTAAATTTAACCACGTTTTTACCAAAAGATTTAGGTTTGGTTGAGCAAATTTACGGAGATTTCCAAATAAAAGTATCTTCATTAGAGCGTTCGGTATTAGAAATGCTTTATCTTGTGCCTGAAAAAGTTACCCTAAATGAGGCTTATCAGCTTATCGAAAGTTTAACAGCAGTAAAACCAAAAGAATTTCAAAAATTATTAGAAGAATGTACTTCAGTAAAAGTTAAACGGTTATTTTTATATATGGTTGAAACCATAGGACATAGTTGGTTTAAAAGATTAGACATTGAGAAAATAAATCTCGGAAAAGGTGTTCGGGAAATAACAAAAGGTGGAAAACACAACAAAAAATATAATATTATAATAGGGGATATGACACTCTGAAATAATATTTCAATTATTTTTAAATTTATTTCTAAATTCCATCAGCTACCTGTTTTCAACTTTATATTTTTTTGCCAACTTATAAAATGATGTCGGTTTAAGATTCATTCTTTTCATTGCTTCACGGGCCGATATTGCACCTGATTTCCATACAGTATAAACTTCTTTCCAATTATCGGGGTACTTAATCGGTGGCTTACCTAATTTTTTGCCTTTTTCTTTTGCTATTTTAATTCCTTCTGCTTGTCGTTGTTTGATGAAGGTTCTTTCTTGTTCAGCCACATAACCTAACAACTGTAAAACAATATCCGAAATAACTTCACCTAAAAGTCCATCAGTCCTTGTAGTATCTAAAATCGGCATATCAATTACTTTAATGTGTGCTTTAATATCCCTGACAATTTCTCTCCATTCTTCACAAATCTGCTTGTAGTTTCTGCCTAACCTATCAATCGATTTGATTACAAGAATATCACCCTCACGAAGTTGCAGTTTTAGTGCTTGATACTGAGGGCGTTCAAAATCTTTTCCCGAACATTTGTCGATAAAAATATCTCTTTCGTTAATGCCGAGTTCTAACATCGCCTCAACTTGTCTATCTTCATTTTGGTCTTTTGCCGAAACTCTGCAATATGCAAAAGTTTTCACGTTGAATATGGTCATAATCGTCTCCTTGCTTGAGCTTTAACCGTATACAGTCTAACGCGCTGTTCGTAAAAGTCAATCATTTATGCAAACATTCGTAAATTATTGCAGCATAACTTTACGAACACTTTTTTATCAGAAATTTAAGTGCTTGCATAAGCATACTTTTACGAACATTTATTTTAATTGTTCAAGAGAATCTATACTTCCTAATTTTTTATTTAAAATAAAGGGGCTTTATGGAACTTGAGTTAATTTATAGTAAAATTGCCTATGAAGATGCACGATATACTTTGGAATTAAAACATCTTGAATGTAAAAAGATAGAAGAAGTAATAAAACACCTAAAAATTCTTTCAAAACTGAAAGAGGAAAAAGAAAAACTTTTAAAGGCCCAAACAGAAATACATTTTGCATATAATCCTAAGAAAATTTGTGACAGTTCAAACCTTAATTTCGGTAGTTAGGTCTATGTGTATATAGTTTTGGTTGGCTAACAATTTAATTTTTATTTTCAATATCTATGAAAAAGGCATTAAGAAGGTCAGCATCAGATTTGAGATGCTTAATAATTGGGGTGATGTTGTATAATTCTTCAATTTCTAACTGATTAGAACAGAAGTAATCAAGAACAACAGCCATGTTGTAAACATTTCCCGCCCATTTACTAATATTTTTGAAATCCTTTTCGGGGATAGTATAATCTTCTGTCATAATACCTCCTTATGCAGAAGATATCATACCGCCAACGCAAAATATATGTCACCTGCCCCATAAATCTTTACAGTGGGACACAAGGTTCATTTTTTTATTCATTATTTAGAGGAATTAAAATGCCTCTATCGGGGTCTTCTTGAGCAATAAATCTGACTTTTTCCATAACTTCTTCTTCGCCAATAATCAAATCGATATTATTTTGCATTCGGGCTAAAGCTTCTTCATCGTGATAATAAATATTAATTGTAGAATAAGGATTTTTTGTAAGGATATGTTTCAATAGTTCACGGTCCGAAGAATCAAGTGAATGTCCTATAATGTGAAAATTAATTTGTTGCTGACATAATTTGATTATATTTAATAGTTTTTGATAAGCCTCTATTGTTCCATACCTGTGCCTTTGATGATGTTTTTTAAATATATTAAATTCAACCGATATACTTTCATTACTAAAACTTTTTGTTCCAAGTATCATATTATTTTCATTAATTTTTCCATGTATATATACGGGTTTCTTTATTATATATTTATTATTTTGGTCATTTGCATATAATTCTTCAAAAATATTAGTATAGTTAAAGTTTAGTATAAATACATCTCTAACCATCTCTTTTTGTTTATTTTTAGCTAAAGAAAATTTATATTTTGGATTATTTTTATCAATTTTAGGAAGTTCTACTTCTTTTAAATATTTTTCAAATTCGTTTATAAAATCACGAAGTTGGTTATAAAGAAAATTAATAAATTCATTTATTTTTATAATAATATCACTATCCCTAAAAATATGTGAATTTCGAGCTATAAAAAAATTATTAATCTCTTCAAAGTTAAAATTAGAATAATATTTTGGAAGAACAAATAAGTATTCTTCAGACATATAGTATGCATTTTTACTTTTAAAATACGGTAGCCTGCTTAACTTTTTAATAACCTCATAAATTTCATTTTCTAAGTCAATCCACTTATCACCTTCAAGCGTTTTATTTAGAAAGTGCTTTACCCAAACATTTTCAAATAAAAAATTATTGCTGTCATTCCCCCCGACATTTTTTGTAGTTGAATATTTTTTCTTGCAATACTCCAAAAAATCACCATATCTGGTTTCTAAATCGTGTGCTAAATCAAATCCATTCCCTAATATTAAAATATTCATATGTGTTTTTATCCCTATTTATATATTCTATGAGTTATTTAATTTCCTCTTCAAAAGTTAGACTATTCAATTCCTTACGATATATTTTCCAATTAGGCATATACCGTTCTATATGTGTAATAAACTTTTGGTTATGAGTTTTTTCGACTATATGTGATAATTCATGTAGGATTACGTATTCAATTTCTTTTATCTGTCTTTTAGCAAGTTCTAAATTGAAATTGATACTCTTTTTATTTATATTGCAACTACCCCAACGGGTTTTCATCTTTTTAATCTGCCAAGAGTTTATATTTAGTCCTGTTTTTTCTTCCCAGAGTGGAACCAAAAGATTTAACTTATTGATAAGTTGCTCTCTATACCACTCATCCATCATTCTTTTTTTAGAATCTTTTGTTACATTTTTTCTGACGGTCATAACAATTTTATTAACGCCTTCAATGCAGATTGAAGATTTTTTGCCTTCTATGACCTTTAACATGTATCTTTTACCGAAAAGATAATGACTTTCGCCTGATATATAATCTTTCGGGGGTATTCTTGTCTGATTCTTAATGGTTTCAATGTTGTCTTTTATCCAAGCCCATTTTGAAACTGCAAAGAGTTTTATTGTTTCATCGTCATAACTAAATGGAGCAGAGATTCTTACTCTTGCATCAGGTGGATAAACTGCCAAATGAATATTTTTGATGTTCTTTTTTACAACATCAATATCAACATTATTCACCTGTAAAACTTTAGTGCTAGTCATAATTCTGCTCTACTATTTTGTAAATTCGTTCAATTTCATCGACGTCATCTATTCCAAGAGTATTTTTGATAATTTGTTTTACTTTTTTTATCTTCATTGGATTATCTCTGTATTTATCAGGTTTCCCCTTTAGAATAGCCTGATTTAATTCTATTGCACGTTCTTCACTATTGTTTAAATTATCATACAATGCTCTTAATTCTCTGTGTTTAACAATACTTGCAGGATATTCTAATCCTTCTATTTGCTTAACTTTTCTTGCAAGTTCAGAAACTTTTTTAAGATATTCAGCATATGATAATTTTTCCTGTTTCCTCTGTTCTATAAGATTCTCAAGAATTTTAGACATTTTTTCATAATATTCAGGGTTTGTTTGATATTCGTAATTAACAACTTTTCTAATGTGGTTTTCAATGGTTTCTGCAACTGATTTCCCATTGTTTTTAATTGATTCGGGAAGTTCCTCTACAAACTGTTCACCCTCTTCTACAACCAAATCCACAAGTGACATACCTTCAAAATCACATAATTTTCTGCTTGCATCGGCTTCTATGTAGTTATCAATCATAAATCTCATATCAGCCTCGTATGATTTAAAATCAATAGAATCACCACTTGCAAGCATAATCAATTCTTTTAATCTGACGTAACTCTTTACTTTTTCGGCAAATTTTTCTGCATGTTTGCTGTCATAACCAACAGATTCATCTTGCATATATGGTAAGAAGTTTGCATAGGTTCTAATTACATTATTAACTGCCTTATACAGTTGGTATCTTTTCTTAATTGAGATTTCAGAATCAACTTCATCATAACAATTGAAGAAGTTTTTGTAATTTTCATCTGATTTCGGTTCCATTACCCCTTCAAGCAACCCTTGAATTGTTTCCATTGCCTTATCAAAATCTTCTCTTGCAAGTTGTTTCCTGTCATTCAGTAAACCTGTAACATCTTCTTTATCAAATCCTGCAAAGACTTCTGTTGTATAATCTGTAATTGATTTTTCCAAACATTCAAACAAATCCATGTAGTCTATGATATAACCATAGTCTTTGCTTTCACCGTCTAATCTGTTTACTCGGCAAACGGCTTGGAATAAGCCATGGTCTTGCATTTTCTTGTCTATGTATAAATATGTGGCAGGTGGTGCATCAAAACCTGTCAGAAGTTTATCAACAACTATCAAAAGTTTCATATTAGCAGGTTCTTTTTTAAATTTTTCTTTTGCATTATTTTCATATTGTTCTGCTAATTTATCTTTGTTCGGTGTATCAGGTGAAATTCCTAACATCTCAAGATATGTATTGTACTGCTCTTGCATTTTTGTTTCGGTATCTTCGCCTGTATCTTCTGTACGAACATCGCCATGATAAGGTGTGTATGAAGTTATAACTGCACATTTTTTGAACCCCTTGCTTTGGAATATTTTCCAATACCTGCAAGCCTCTAAAATACTGCTTGCAACAAGCATAGCATTACCCCTGCCTTCTGCAAGTCGTGGTATTCTATCAAAGTCTTCTATTATATCAAGAGCAATTTTGTCCAACCGTGACTCTGAACTCAAAAGTGTTTGCATATTGCCCCACATCTTTTTAAGTTTGGCTTTAGCAACTTCATTCAAGCCACTTGTTTTACGTTCAAACCAAGCATCTATCTTGTCCTGTTGAGTTATTCTTTGAGGAACATCTCTTGCTTCATATCTCAAATCAAGAACGACCTCATCTTTTACTGCCTCGTCAAACTTGTAACAATGAATATATCTGCCGAATGTTTCAAGAGAGGTTGCTTTGTCTTTCTTTAATAGTGGGGTACCCGTAAAACCGATAAACAAAGCATCAGGTAAAATCTTCTTCATTGCTGCATGCAATTTACCTGATTGCGTTCTGTGACATTCATCAACGAATACAATAATTTTCCCTTTTGGACTGAAGTCAGACGGTTTATTTTTCATCAAATCATCTATATATTCTTGTGAATTATCTGCATCCTCTTTATCGGAATATCTTCCAAACTTGTGAACAAGTGAACAAATTAATCTGTCGGTTGTGTAGTTCAATCTGTTTAATAAGTCCCCGCCATTTTTCGTTCTGACTATTGTTTCATCAACTCCCTGAAATACACCTTCTATTTGTTCGTCAAGTTCAACACGGTCGGTTATAAGTAAAACTCTGCCGTCAGGGTAAAATTCTTTTATCCATTTTGCAAGCCATACCATACTCAAACTTTTGCCGCTTCCCTGAGTGTGCCAAATTATACCACCTTCGTTGTTTTGGATAAATTTTTGAGCGGATTTAACACCAAAGTATTGATTGTGTCTGCATAATTTCTTTTTGCCGTTATCAAATACAATAAAGTTAAGCATCATATCCATCAATCGTTCTTTGTTTAGAAATGCTTTTATTTCATCAAAGAACGGTAATCTTTTGGATTCTTTCGTTTCATAGTTATACTCTTTCCAAGTGAGGAAGTATTTTTCAGGGGTTAATGTTGTCCCGTATCTTAACCCTTGTGATTCATTTCCTGCTAAAACAAATTGAACAGTTGTAAAGAATTGTGTGATTGCACTTCTTTGGTTTGTGATATTTTGCCTAATACCTTCTGCAACATCAACAATAGAACTCTTTAACTCTAAAACACCAATGGCAATACCGTTTACATAGATAACAATATCAGGTCGTTTTTCGTGGCAACCTAAATATGTAACTTCTTCTGCTATATAAAAGTCGTTGTTGCTGATATTATTCCAATCAATATAGTTTACTCTTTGAGATACACTACTGCCCTCGACTTTAAAGGATTCACCATATCTTAAAAGAGAATAAAATTCTTTGTTTGTTGTATATAGTTTATCGTCTAAGGAATTGCCCATTCCTAATTTTGCAGATGCTTCAAGGTGATTAACGGCTTTTCTAATCAGTTCATCACTATAACCCTGCTTTTTGAGGAACTTAATAACATACTCTTTTTCAATATTAGAATTGTTTTCTCTTTTCTTCCAATATCCGATATATTCGTACCCCATCTCTTTGGAGGTCAAAAGGTCGATTACTCTGTTTTGAGTAACTCTTTCAGGGTCTCCTATTCTTCTTTCGTAAGTTGTTGTCATTATATCAACCTCACTTTTCCTGTTAAAAGTTGCTGCATCATACCTGTTTTAAGGTCTTTATATTTGTTGAGTTCTTTTTCTAATGCCTCAATTTCTGAATCCATATCGGATAATATTGTTGCAATTTGTTCTTGTTCTATTCTTGATGGAATTACAAGTTCTATTTCTTCTATCTGTTTACTACTTATATTTGGTTGCGCTCCCTGTGCAATACTTTTATTCAATTCATTTATAAATTGATGAGATTTCAAAAATTGTTTAATATATCCCATAGCAGTATCTTTGTTTATTGCAACAAATTTACCAACTCGTTGATTTTGGTATGCCTGATTTTTATATCTATACATACCTACTTTACCAGTAGTTGCTCCTGACATAGCAATTAAAACGTCGCCTTTGTTTATAATAAATTCTTTACTTATATTAATAGGTTCGTAAAATACAGTTTCGTTATCAATAATAACATCGTCATTATAAATATTTGATATTCTTATAATCGGAATACCATTGTTTATAAATTTCTCACTATTAAAGGAATATCCGCCTTGAACTCGAACATATTCTCCTAATATTGATTTTACCCAATCATCTTTTGGAGTTAGAAGTTTTTGCATTGTAGCGGTTTTGAGGTCTTTCTTTTTGTTGATAAGTTGTTGAGTCTTGTCAATCAAACTATCCACATCCCCCAACACCTCCGCTATCTTTTCTTGTTCTGGTAATGGAGGAACTTGTATTCTCAATTGTTTAAGTTGTGACCCTGTTATAAGAGGCTGTCCAGAGCCAAAAATCAATTTGTTAATGTTTAAATATTTTAATGCGTAAAAGATAAAGTTTATATTATGTTTTTCTTTTAAATCAATAATTAAAGTATTATCTGATATTCCACATTTTTCTTTTATTTTATAAGAATATCCAGCATTTGCACCAACTCTTGCAACTAAAATATAGTTTCCATCATATTTTGCAATATTTGTTTTACCTATTATTCCTGTTGAACCATATAAATTATACAAACCATTGGCAGAAAATTCATAACTTTTGCCAGATGCAATGCTTTTTGTAATATCATCCATATTACATATATTCCAATCTTCAGGAATATAACCAAATTCTTCTGTATATTTATACCCTTGTTTTTCAATTGTAGGCACTATTCTACCTCCAATCCAAAATATTGAAGAATTTTTTCACATATTTCCTTTAGTTTTGGACAATCTCTTGAAATGCTTGTTTTATTAGGTTTAAATTTTTCTCCAATAGAAGTTTTGGCATTTTCTGTCAGTTCTTTTATATCAATGCTCTTGTCTTTTTGTTTTACATACACTTTTAATTCTTCTAATATAGGTTTTTCTCCTGTATATGCAAAATCCCACTCGTCAATACCTGTAAGTTTTTTAAATGCTTTTTGAAAATGTTTTACAACATGATCAGTTTTTAAAGCATCTTCAATTGTTCCTTTGGATACAATGCTGTCAGATAATTCTTTTATTGTTTTTACATTATCTTCCGTATATGGCTCACCTAAATCAACAATTCTTTTTTTGTACAAAACACCATCTTTGTCAGCATCTACAATTGTAAATACTGGAACATTATAATATTTTAACATTGCTGCTGTAGATACGATTTTAGACCCTGCTCCATTAGTAATATTTATACAATTATCTGGTTTCAAAACATCAATAGTTTTCTTTATTATTTGGCAGTCAGAATATCCTTCTACAAGAACTTTAAACGGAGATAGAAAATCAGTTAAGACATTAATTCCAAAAGCTAATCTTAAAATTTCATCATCAGCTAAATCCCTTGTCTCATCCCACGGATTTATAACAGTATTATTGTTCGGTTTTGTGACGATATAGTGCCTATCTTTATTTTTATTATCAATCATAAATTGAGAATGAGTTGCAACAAAAACATAATTATTTTGTCCTATTTTTAATAGTTCGTCTCTTATATATCTTATTCCAGATGGGTGCATATGAACTTCAGGTTCATCAATTACAATAATGTTATTTTTTAATGTCTCAGTCTCATTAGCAACAGATATGCTCAAAATTAATGATAAGAATTGTTTTGCCCCATCACTTCTATCGTCCATATTAAAAGTATTATCCTTATCTGCATCATCAATTACAAATACTTTTAATTGTAGAGTGTCCTGAATTTTTATTTCGAATTCAACAGAACATTCCTTCCATACCTTTTTTACATAATCACTCAAAGCATTTTGTAATCGTTTTTGAAGTCGGTTGATTGCATTATCATTGCCATTAATTTCATCAATTTTATTTTTGATTTCTTCTTGTGTTTTAAATCCTGCAAGGGCAAATATATTTTTTAATGGATAACATATGTTTGGATTCGTTTTAAATTCATTTAAGTCAATAGTGTTAGAAATTAAATACTCGTCCTTATATTTCCATTCTGAACAATTTAGTAAACATTTCTTAAATTCATCTTTAAAAATATGATTAAGTATTTCTGATAGAGCATTCTTGGATAATGGCTGAAAATCTACACTTGTTTCAGATTCAGAAGTATTATCTGTGGTATATTTATTTGTTTCTGCTGTTTTACAAATGATATATTCATGTTTTTCAGATTCTTCTGCTTTTGGAGTAGGTAATTGGGCATATGAATAAACCTCGTAATTATCAATAGAAGATATATCGTCATCAATACCAAGTTTTTTTGCAAACTCAGTATTACCCTTTTGCAAGGAAATATCGAGATATAGTCCATTTATTTTAATTTTGTCCAACAAGATTTTAGGCATTTTAATTTTCTCTTGCAAGATATTTTGCCATTCTTGTTTTGTTTCATATTCATATAAATAATAAGCCTCTACTGGTGTTCTACCTTCATTTGAAGAATTTTTATACTTTTCATAACTAATATTTTCTGTAGGGGGATTAATTAATCCAATAGCATTCAAAAAATTGGATTTTCCTGTTTCGTTTAAGCCAACAAGAACAGTTGTATAACTTCCATCAATTTTATTTACATCTATGGAAGTATCTTCAATTGATTTGTAGTTTACTATTCCTATGTATGATAAAACTAACGCCATAACAATACTCCTTTGATTAATACCCCATCATTGCAAGGTGTTGTTTAACCCTGTTCTTTAGTTCTTCCTGCTCAGATTCAAGTTCAGGAACAGTATATTCATACCTTACAGCAATTTCTTTAACTCTTTGAGAAAGTTTTTGTGTTAAATCAGTCAGAAGTTGCTCAATTCTATCCGACAAAGTTGCAAGCCACTTATCTTCTACAACAAGAGTCTTAACTTCATCTTCAGATAATTCTGCATATTTTCGTAAAACTTTTTCATAAAGTTCCTGCTTTTTAGCAGTCAATGTTTTGGAATAATCTGATTCCATCTCACCATAAGTCAGCCAATTATTCAAAATTTCAACTTCTTCCTTGCAATCGGGATTATTTTTGTTTGCTTTTACATATTTAACAACATCAGGTTTTTTGAGTTTACCGTCTTTTGAATAACTGTCATTATCAAGCAAACCGTCTTCAACACAATGCTCTTCTACAATTGCATCTTTTGAACTTTGGGCATCACTCAACAAATTTTCTGTATCAGCAATAAATTTAACTTCATCTTTAAAATACTTATTTGCTACAAGTTCTTGTGGAACAAGTTCACAATAGTATGTAACTATTTCTTTTTTATTCTTTGTAGTAACTGATTTTTGAAGTTCTATCTTATACCCGATTTCAGATAAGATATAAACATCATCCTGCATTGTTTCATTCCAATATTCCATTAGCACCTGATAGACATCATACTTGTTTATCAGTTTAGTTGCTGAATATTTTGAAAGAATGTTATTGCCTAAATTATCTATAAATACCTTCGGCTTTGTACCTATCGGAATGTTCTTCAGTTCTGTTGTATTTTCGTTAGTCCATTCTTTATAAAGATTGTTATAACTTGTTTTATATGTTTTAAAGTCGGAACTGTTTGATACAACTTCTTTAATAGAATCAATATCAGTTTTAAGTCTGCTATAATCAGTATCAACTCTTTCAAAAAGGTCAAATTTAACAGAACCAAATGCTTCCCAATAGTTATTGAGTTCCTCAACATTAAAGTTTGGAATACCACCCATTAAGTGTGCTTTTATATCCTGAATATCTTCAGGTGGTTGTGAATCAATATAACGTGGGATATTAAGGTTATAGTCGTTCTTTTCCGTAATCTCATCCATCGGAACAAGTCTTGAATATTTAGGAATTTCAAGTTGAGCATTAAATGTATCTACGATTTTCTTAATATCACATTCTCTTAATCTGTTCTTGTTGCCGTCTTTTACATAACCCTTGCTTGCATCTATCATAAAGATACCTTTACGGGATTCTGCCTCTGATTTATCAAGAACGATAATACAAGCAGGAATACCCGTTCCGTAGAACAAGTTTGCAGGAAGTGAAATAATTCCCTTAATCCAACGTTTATTAACAATATTTTGTCTTATTATGGCTTCTGCATTACCTCTGAATAGAACACCATGAGGAAGAATAACAGCCCCGTGTCCTGTTTGTTTCATTGATTTTAGTATGTGTAATAAAAATGCATAATCTCCATTCTTTTCAGGTGGAACTCCTAATTCAAATCTTCCGTAAACATCTTCGTTTGGTTTAATTCCTGAAGCCCAAGCCTTAGTTGAGAAAGGCGGATTGGCTACGACATAATCAAATGTTTCAAGTGCAGTATCATTATTAGTTGTATATTGAGGTTTTGCTATCGTATTACCCTGTTTAATCTCTGCCATTGTGCAGTTATGCAGATACATATTCATAATAGCAAGACCGACAGTAGTAATATCTTTTTCCTGTCCGTATATAGATACTTCACTTTGTGCTTCATAAGCAACTTTCAATAATAAAGAACCTGAACCACAAGTCGGGTCATAAAGTGTTACGTCCGCTTTGTTGATTTTATCAGCACCTATAACTTTTGCAATTACTCGTGAAACTTCGGCAGGAGTATAGAATTGTCCTTTACTTTTGCCACTTTCCGTTGCGAATTTTGACATCAGGTATTCATAAGCATCACCTAAAATGTCATCACCCTCTGCATTATTCTTTGAAAAATCAAGTTCATCTCTTTCAAATACAGAGATTAGACCTGTCAAAGTATCTACTAAATCTTTTCCTGTTCCGAGTTTTGCTGTATCGTCAAAATCAACCTTATCAATAATACCTGTTAAGTTTTCATTTGCCTCTGCTATCGGTGCAATAATCTTTTTGTTTATATCATCACCAATGGTCTTAGAACCTTTGAGTTTAACCATATCATCAAAACTTGCACCTTCAGGAATGTCTATAAGGAAGTTACTATCAACCTTTGCCTTATCTGAGATGTATTTTACAAATAGCATTGTCAATACATAATCTTTGTATTGACTTGCATCCATTCCGCCTCTTAACTTGTCACATGCACTCCATAATGCCCCATAGATTTCA
>Ga0247611_10007597_pt1 | contig 13553 bp, 16 predicted proteins | sample 177DNAGHGhighgp2_FD_192422 | JGI IMG/M metagenome (GOLD analysis project Ga0247611, IMG submission 192422) | Sheep rumen microbial communities from Palmerston North, Manawatu-Wanganui, New Zealand - 1770 DNA GHGhigh gp2 | ecosystem: Host-associated > Mammals > Digestive system > Stomach > Rumen... | reverse complement strand
GCCGCCCGAACGTCCTCGACATCATCCTGAACAAGCAGGTGAACCTCATCATCAACACGCCGTGGGCAAAGCGCGACGCCATCAAGGACGAAAGCGCCATCCGCAAGGCCGCCATCAAGTACAAGGTTCCGTACATCACGACCCTCGCCGGTGCCTACAACACCGTGAAGGGCATCGCCGCTGCTCGTAACGGCCACGGTGCGGTGAAGAGCCTGCAAGAGTACCACGCATCGATTGAAGAAGTGTAAAGGTCCCTGAGCCTGCCGAAGGACCTTAAAAGGGGGAAGCCTCCCCCTCGCTACAGCCCCGGCCCCACCCTTATAATCACGCCCACTCACACGAGTGGGCGTTTTTTGTATACCCCGCCCAGCCGGGTCTTTCGCTACCCCTTCTAGCGGGTGCTCAGACGCCGCACCCGCAACGCCCGGGCTAGACTGTTTTTTTTGTGAGTATGGAAGTGGGAACTAGTTGATTTTCTTTAGATTCATTCCGCCGAAGGATTTTCTGTTATTGTTGGTATAATAGTAACCATCTGCTGTTTGTTTTTTTACATCAAATACTAGTTGGCAGAATCCATCGTGAGCAAGCATATCTGAATCTGCTTTTATGAGGGAGTTTTTATAAGGATATGAAAGCGTATACAAATCGTCGCTATTCTTTTCAATTGTCGCCCCAACGCTAATGGACTGAGAAGTATTTGACGTTGTTTTCATATGAATTGATATTTCTGAAAATGTCTGCTTAATTTTTATGTTGGCTTGCCAATGATTGTTCGCATTTGGATCATCATGTTTTTTTCCTAATCCATCGCAAAACCATACTCCGTTTAAATCAGGAGTCTTCGAAACATATTTGAAAAGCCATTTATTCCATAGGATTTTATCGAATAAAATCCATAAACCGGCGTAAATAACACTTGCCATTATGGTAAAGGGAAAGCTATAATTAATTTCCGACTCGGCAAGAGTTATGAGGCTGTTGATTAATTGGGAAAGAGCGACAGAGATAAGCGCTATCGTACATATAATCTTGTTCTTGTTAGGTCTATTCATTGAAAAATCTTGCATAATTAAACTCCTTTAATTAACGGATTATAAATTTGAATAAAGTTGATTATACTCATCTCGGAGAGCTTTTAGAGCGTTGAATGAAACTTTTTTTGAAATTTTTCTTGTTTCATCAATAACTTCAAGGTCGTTAAAATAGTTAAGATCTTCTAAAAGTGTATCTAAATAATCCACACTGAGTCCAATTAAATCTAAACCATCGTTTTCCAGATACATGTCGTTATCTAGATGATAAAATAAAGCTTGAATGTCATAACTGGAAATACTAGCGATGTCAGGATTGTCTGAATCGGCTTTAATAGTTTTCGTTAAACGAATGATTTTTTTATAACGTCCCTTGCATATAGTATCCTTTGCGTTAATTTTTTCTCGGCTGTAAAATGGAAAATTATTTGTTCTTTTTTGAGTTTCGGAGTCAAGAATGTTTATGCCTCTATAAATTTCATTGTTTGTAGCTTTGAATTTTTCTGTGTTGTGCCAATTTGAGGGTACGACATCTATATCTCTCCGAAGAGAGCCTCCAGATAAACGTATTGACTTGTTTTTAAATTCTACTTTTGCTTGAGGGTATGTTTTTTTTAGAACTTGATAGCATGAGTTTTTTAATGAATTTAAATCATTATCTCCGTTAGAGTATGGGATTGTTGGCTTTAAAGGAGGTTGGTTGGATTGAAATTTTTTTGTGATGACAAGTAAATCAATGTCACTAACGCTCTTAATATGCGTATTTGTTGTCACTGAACCCTGATATCGAAATTCAACATTGTTATTCAAATTTCTTTCTAATTGTTGACGAACTCTTTCTCCTTCTTCTATGCTAATATCTGTAGATTTTTTTGGCACAGGAGACATCGCTTGAAGAGCATACTTTTGAGCTCGTTTTGCTTCGGTGTCTTCATTAATGTCTGAAAAAGTTGCCATAGCATCGGCCTCGTATAGAGGCATTGAACCTTCTGATGCTAAGAAGGTATCAGTTCTTCTAATTCTTTGCCGTTCTAGCTTTTCTGAGTATTTCATTGTTTCCCCTTTTTGTATTTTTGTAAATCAATGTTTGATTTATATTAATTCTGTAGAAAATGAACTGTGGAGACGATTTGCGAAAAAATGCCTCATAGTCACTTTTGGTGACTATGTGTTTTTGTTTTTTTAGTATGAGATAGTTCAAAGTGGCATAAATCCAGAAGTTCTGAAAGGTTTATGTTCAAAGCATTTGCAATTTCAATCAGAGTGACGAGACGAGGGTTTCTTGAACCGTTAATAGCTCTTGTGATTGTTGATTTGGTTAGATTGTTCTCGTAGGCAAATTTTTCTATAGTAGCATAACCCGCATCCTTTATCTTTTGTTGGATGTTTTCGCGAATGTGTGTGATGGTCACTTCGGGGTCTAGCATGATTGTTAAAGCTAGCGATTTAGTCTGTGTGAATGGTTGCCATACGGCAACCTGTTCTAATGTCATTTGTTGTTTTTTCTGTAATTGACGCCGGACTGGCCGTTGCCGTTTGGCTTTTAAAACGGAGTTTTTTGTCAAAAAGTAAGGAAAAACGCAGTTTTTCGTTAAATATTAGTTGCCAAATGGCAACTAATATTGTATTTTCATTTACGTTGGTTGCCATTTGGCATCCTTTAAGAGAGAGGTCGAAATATGAGACATATGCTTTCCATCCTTGGAATTCTTATTTCCGTTTCGTTGGCTTTTGCTGATCCAGAAGGTGAAGCCTTGGCGTTGAAAAAATGTCATATCGATGTGAAGACAATTCAGTCGGTTCTTCAAACAGCTTTTGTTAATGGAAAAATGGATGTAGGTTCCGCATCTTTATTTGGTACATTGGGGTCCAAATGCATGGCCCTTGTTGGAGAAGAAAGATATCACAAGAAAAATGGCAAAGATCCTAAGGTGGAAATGCAAAGGATTTATAGTAAGTGGGGCGATAGGGCTTTATCTATTTTATGGGATGTGTCAAGAGCATCACTTGCGTGGATAAAGTGGGGTGCTGGGGTTGAGCGAGACCCTATACAGAATGAAAAATATGTCTTGTGCCTAATTTCAGATGAAGTTACAAATGCTGTTGGTTTCTTGGATGAAACACAAGAAACGAAAATGCAACGAACTTTGGTAGGTTTCCCCGGTGGAGTTCCAAAGTATGTTCCAATGAGTAAAAAAATGTGTGCAGAGACATCTGGAGAAATGCTGAAGGATTATCAGTCGTATTTTAATTATAGAGCGAGTATGCTGAATTTGGGACAAACTCCCAAAGAAATCTATTAGTTTTTTAAGGAGATAAATATGCCCAAAGTGATCCGTATTAAAGATGGAACAGTAACCATCGGTAACGATGATGGTTCTTTTCTTGACATTCCCATGTCAGAACTAGACTTTACTCCTGTAGTTGGTGAAAAGGTTGAATTGTTCTCCTCTGGTGATAGGACAGTCATCTATAGAAATGGAAAAAATCCTGTGCTTCCCCCCAAGGGAAAGGGCGTTAATCAAATTGCCTATGGTTTATTTGCTCTTTTCTTAGGAGGATTTGGTGTTCATAAATTCTATGTTGGAAAAGTTGGTCTTGGCGTTGTCTATTTGCTGTTTTGTTGGACATTTATTCCGGCAATTATTGCTCTTGTTGAGGGAATAATCGCTTTTACAAAAAAAACTGATGCTGAAGGAAATATTTACTTCGACTAAACCAAGGAGACGAAATGAAAAATAAAACAACTGCAATAATCCTCTCTATATTCCTAGGCTGGCTAGGAATAGACCGATTTTATTTAGGATATACCGGATTGGGAGTCCTAAAGCTTCTTACGGGTGGCGTCTTTGGCATTATGTGGCTAATTGACTTTATCCTCATAATTGCCGGCAGTTTGAAACCTAAAGATGGTGAATACGCTGCGTAATATTTAAAGGAGTCATTTTTATGTTAGGAGTCTTAGTAAAAACTAAGATTCCTTTTTTGAAATGTTAAAATTGAAGAAATGGGGATGTTTTCAAGATGATTCTCTTTTTTAGGTTAAAATTGCTCCTTTTGAACAGCTTCTGTAAACTTCCGATATTGACTTTGACTTGGTATTTAGTTATATTTAGGGTATGGGAGCAACAGAACCATGAAATCGATTCTTACAATGTTCGACCGCAAGCAGAACAAGATTACGAGTCGTTCTGCTCTTGAAACGATTCGTCGCCGGGACATTCCTAAGGTGACGGTTAAACTTGTTGAACCGAAATTGCCCGAGTACGTTCGCTAGTATGCGTTTCAGTATTGTTCCAGTTTCGGAGTCTATTTTTCAGAAAATAGACGGAAGAGGTTATTTCACCAACGAAAAGATGTCTACCCAGGAATTGTATGACTGTTCCTGGAATTTTGATAGATTGCTCTTGAAACGTTCGACAAATGAAGAACGTCCGTTGGTTGAAATGCAAAACGATGGTGCTCTCAACGCATACGCTTGCGTTGATACAGAAACAGACTATCCGGTTGCGTTTTTTACTCTTGCTGCCACAAGCCTTAATGTTCCGCCGGAATTTCGCGAGACGGGCAAAGACTTGAATTGGGACAACTATCCGTCAATTCAGATTGACTATCTGTTTGTGGATAAAGAATTGCAGCATCATGGCGTCGGTTCTTACATTCTCAGTTGGATTAAGATGACTGCCCAACAGCGTCGTCATGAATTTGAGGCATATCGTTTCTTGTTCCTGAATGCAATTATGACGGAACAGGCTATTCGTTTCTATAAGAAGAATGATTTTGTTATCGCAGAAGAAAGTGACCAGCTGGAAGTTGAACAGGCTCTTGAGGATGGTTTGTTTGTCGATAACAAAGAAAGCGTTGTGCCGATGTTCTTTGACCTAAATTCGTTGGCATAAAAACATTGTCGGCCGCATTCGCGTTAGGGATTGTGACCCCTTGGGGCGGCACTGTGGTGTCGTTTTAGGAGGCGGACGGCAAGCGAAGCGATGGCGGCAGCCCCTAAAATATAGCCCGACCGCACATATATGTGCGGGAACGCCCAAAAAGAGATTCTCGGTACGAGCATCGATTCCATCGATATCGCCGAAGACCGCGACCTGTTCCGCAAGATGATGGACCAGCTCGGCATCCCGATGCCGGAAAGCGGCATGGCCACGAACATCGACGAGGCCCTCGCTTGCGTCAAGCAGATCGGTGGCTACCCGGTGATGATCCGCCCGAGCTTCGTGCTTGGCGGTCGCGGCATGGAAGTCATTTACGACGAAAACATGCTCCGCGAATACGTGGCGAAGGCCGTGGGCGTGACCCCGGATCGCCCGCTCCTCATCGACCGCTTCCTCCACAACGCTTTGGAATGCGAAGCCGACGCCCTCTCTGACGGCGAACATGTTTACATCCCGTCTGTGATGGAACACGTCGAACTTGCCGGTGTTCACTCCGGTGACTCCGCCTGCATCATCCCGCCGGTCACGATTACGAAGGAAAACCTCGCGACCATCAAGGATTACACCCGTAAGATTGCCGAAGCCCTCCACGTTTGTGGCCTCATGAACATGCAGTACGCCATCGAAGACGGCAAGGTGTTCGTCCTCGAAGCCAACCCGCGCGCCTCCCGCACGGTGCCTCTGGTCTCCAAGGTTTGTAACACGCAGATGGCCCGCCTCGCGACCCGCCTGATGCTCGGTGCCAAGCTCGAAGACTTGAAGCTCAAGGACAAGAAGTTCAACCACCACGGCGCCAAGGAAGCCGTTTTCCCGTTCGACAAGTTCCCGAAGGTGGACCCGGTTCTCGGCCCCGAAATGCGCTCCACCGGCGAAGTTCTCGGCCTTTCCGACGACTACGCCCTCGCTTACTACAAGAGCCAGGAAGCCGCAGGTTCCTTCCTCCCGAACGAAGGTGCCGTGCTGATTAGCTTGTCCGATAAGGTTAACTTGTCTGAACAGGCGATTGAAATCGGCAAGGAATTCCAGAAGCTCGGCTTCAAGATTTACGCTACCGAAGGCACCGCCAAGTTCTACGAAGCAGCCGGCGTCAAGTGCGAAGTGGTGAACAAGATTGCCGAAGGCCGCCCGAACGTCCTCGACATCATCCTGAACAAGCAGGTGAACCTCATCATCAACACGCCGTGGGCAAAGCGCGACGCCATCAAGGACGAAAGCGCCATCCGCAAGGCCGCCATCAAGTACAAGGTGCCTTACATCACCACGCTCGCCGGTGCCTACAACACCGTGAAGGGCATCGCCGCTGCAAGGAACGGACATGGTGCTGTGAAGAGCTTGCAAGAGTATCACGCTTCTATTGAAGAGATCTAATGCGAACGTCATCCTGAGTGCGTAAGCACGAAGGATCCAGAACATTAAAGACCGTAGCAATTAAACGCTGCGGTCTTTTTTGTGCATATGGGAGGGGGAGTATGGGACTAAAGTCCCAACCGCTCGGCTCAATCATGCCAGCCCGCAAGCGGTCTGTCGCGATACTCGCCTTGTGCAGTTGTCCCCTAGCTACAGCCCCGACCCCGCCCTTATAATCACGCCCACTCAAGTAAGAGTGGGCGTTTTGTGTATAACCTGATGCTTCGTTGCGTCTCACACCTGCTTTTTGAAAATTTGAGTATATTACAAGAAGTTGTTGCAGGTGTTTATGAGAAAAAATTTCATCTTTGCTTTGGGAGCGGTTTTGACGGTGGCTCTGTCAGTCACGCAAGCGTTCGGTGCGGTTTATTACGTGGCGACTGACGGAAGCGATAGTGCGGCGGGTACAAAGGACAAGCCCTTCGCCTCGCTCAACAAGGCAAATACCGTGGTGCACGCGGGCGATACCGTGTGGATTCGCGGCGGCATCTACGACCTGCACGATACGGTCTTTTTCGCGCGGTACAGGATGACAGCATCAATCGTCCTCACGGCAAGCGGCGAGAGCGACGACAACCGCATCCATTACCTGGCCTACCCGGGCGAGCGCCCGATTTTTGACGCGGCAAACCTCCCCGTGGCCGCAGGCACGGACCATAGCGACGGCACTCCCGAGGGCGCGATGTACACCTCGCCGATTGTGATTTCGGCAAAGTTTTTGCACTTGAAGGGCTTTGATGTCCGCAACACGCCCATGAAGCATAACTCGAATTCCGGCGTATTCCTTTACGCGAGCAAGCACATCTTCTTGGAGCAGATCGACAGCCACCACAATGCGGGTCCCGGATTCTTCGCAAACGACGGCGTGCCGGACGGCGGTGGGCACATCTTCTTGAACTGCGACGCGCACGACAACTACGACCCCTTGGGCTGGCAGGGCGACGGCGAAAACGCCGACGGTTTCGGCGCGCATTACCAAAAGCCCGGCGAGGGCGATACGACCAAGTTCATCGGGTGCCGTTCCTGGTGGAACAGCGACGACGGCTTCGATTTCATTAACCAAGAATTCCCCGTGGTGCTGGAAAACTGCTACGCCATGGGGAACGGCTACAGCGATTACGGGCTTGGAAACCCAAAGAACGGCAACGGACACGGCATCAAGATGGGCGAAAGCACCCTCGGCGGCGGGCGTCATACCATCAAGTTCTGCGCCGCCTGGAAAAACAAGTCCACTGGATTTTACGCGAACTACACCGGCGTGGGTAGCAAGTGGCTCAACAACACGTCGTACATGAACAAGGACCGCGAATTTACCATGGCATCGACACTCTACGATTCCGAAGGGAACCGCCTTGCCGCAATTGCGCCCCTCACCGGCGACAACGCACACGTGCTCAAGAACAACATCGCCTTCCCGAACAAGAATTCGCAAATCGGGGAATGCTGGGAAAAGATTGAAAGCCGGAACATCGACCATTACGTGGAATGCCCCGCCGGCGAAAACAACTCTTGGAATTTGAATCTCGACCTGACCGAAGACGACTTTGTAAGTCTCGATGACCCGAGCATGACCGTAACCGGCAAGGACCTCTCGACCATCGCGGGAATCTTGGGCCCGCGTAACGATGACGGAAGCGTACCCAACGTGGGGTTTCTGAAACTCAAGGAAGGGAGTCGCGCCATAGACAAGGGCGAAGATCTCGGTTTCCCGTTTGTTGGTAAAGCTCCTGACCTCGGCGCCTTCGAATACGGGCTTTCGAGTAGTTCCGTAGCGTCGAGCAGCTCGTCCAGCGTCAAGCATGAATCTAACAGTTCCGCGAAGTCGAGCAGCTCCGTGGCGCCTTCGAGCTCGGCAGGTGTTTCGTCGAGTTCGGGTACGACTTCTATCGCGACTCGTTTGGACAATTTTGTGAACGCATCGGGCACGGCAACGGTGTTCGATTTGCAGGGCCGCTACTTGGGAACTTTGCAGCTTGAACGCAACGCTCTCGAATCAGCGTTCCGTGCAAAGTTCAAAACTTCAGGCGCCTACTTGGTGCGACTTGGGCGCACTTTGATTTTCTTTTCTCTCTAATCTTGTATTGGGGATATCGTTGTTGCTGCCGGCAGGATTTTTTTGCTGATGTACTCTTTGTAATCGACGGAGCCACATGATGTCATGGCTTCGTTGAGTTTGTTTGTCATGACGATTTCCGGTTTTTTGGAAAGTTCTCCGCAGTACGAGAATAGGAATCCGACGTACATGTCAAACGGACGACGTTCGTAATCGCAGTTGTCGTAGAATGTTGCGACTGTGAGGGTGTCCTTCGAGATTTTTGTGAGAATGTGTACGGCAGGCGAGGTTTCGTTGATGTTCAGCACGTAGAGAGAGCATCCATCGGAACTAGCGAGCGTTCCTCCCATGAATTTAGACGTAATAGAGTATATTGAAATCGCGTTGGCCAGATTATCGTCCGTTATTTTGTACAACCCGTTAGACGCAAAAGGCGGAAGGTCTGGCACTTCGTTGCATGAATTTTGTGATAAATCGCAAGATTTATATGTGACGTTATATGCGAGAACATTCTCGTCGAAGGTGACGCCGGGAATATTGTATTTCTGGAGGTAATAGTCAAGAGTTTGTTCACGGAATGGATCGGTGCCTGCATGTCCAAAGTTCCCTTCGTGAGGGGAGGGTATGCTTGCATTTGAACTGGCTGGAACGGTGCTTGCGGATTTGGGTTGTGGACTCCTGCTTGAAGACATATGCTGAGACCTCTTGCTTGAAGACGAATTCGGCAGATGCTGGTTTTGTTCTTCAGACGAGTCCGCGATTGATGTTGATGATTCTATGTTGGTAGAGGAGGATTCGCCATTACCATAGGCGAACTGGTTGGGTTCTTCGGCTGTTCCTACAAAATTAGGGTTGTCAGATGTGCAGGCGATTACGCAAAAAGCCACCATGGCGGAGAAACTGTAACTAAAGTTTTTTGTAAACAACTTAATCATTATTATCCTCCTTGGCGTTTCGAGTAAGCGGGAACAACTGTAAATTTAATCTATAAACTTGGTTGATGTTTTTATCGCCGGCTGCGATGCTTACGATTTTTCTTCGGCATTCGTCAAGTTCCTTGACGATTTGTTCGTAGGAATCCTTGGAAATTCCCATGGTGATGCCGCTGAAGTTGCGCTCTGCACGGGCGAGGTCTAGCGAACAGGCTGCGATTTTTGCCATTTCGCGGTGCATTTCACGGATGGCGAGGCGAGTTGCTTCTGGGGAACCCTTGATGGATGTTTCGCTTTGAACGTAAGTGTTTTCGCCGGTCTTTTTCAAGAAACCCGCTTTCGTCAAAAAATCGAGCGATTGCTTGACGTCGTAAGCGGAAATTTCCGGATAGCATTTCTTGGCGAGTTCTCCGGGGGTGGCTCCGGGCATTAGCGGGGCGAGCTCCCTCAAGACGGGATTTTTCCAGGACTCATAAAAATCGAACAGGTCGCCCTCGATGACTCTGACCTTGTGTTCCTTGGCGATGGCGAGCATTTCGGCGTAGGCGGCTTTCTTTTTCTCGTCTTCGGTTTCTTGCCCGAACTTGACCATGGCCCTGAAGTAATCCATTTCGAAACCGACTAGCCCCATCGCCTGCCCGGTGCGTTCTACGCCGATGCGGCTGAGGTTGCTTTTACCGTCGCAGACGACCTTCATATATGAAGATGATGTGAATCCGGCATTTTTGGAAAACTCACGCCACGAAAAAACATGGCGAAGTTTGCGTTCTTCGTAGAAATCCCGCATGTACTTGCGGAAGTCGGAATATTCAATAATCGGTTTCATTTATAGTTAATATAAATTTTTAAATACGAAAAATCAATTTTTGATGCAACAAAATATTGTAAAAACGAATAAAAATTTGATTTTTGAATTATATTGAAATACTTTCTGTTCTATATGAAACGGATTGTGACCGGTTGAGCCCACTTCTATTGTTTTAGGGATTATACGAGCAATTTTTTCCGTTTTTACGGAATTAATATATTTTTGTTACTATGAGTGTTTTTGGTTTTTATGCGGAAGTCAATGTGGGGTGCGCCTGCATTTTGATGCTGTTGCTTTATAGCATCAAAAAATTGCCAACACCGCAGATGCAACACTCCCTTTTCCAGAAATTGGTGCTGTGGCACATCATTTATTTTTTGAATGATTCTGTTTGGGCGCTTGTAAACGATAGCGTTTTCCCGAAAAATACGTTTAGCGTTCTTGCGGTGAATTTCCTTAATGCTGTAATTTTGGCCATTGTCGCTTATAGTTGTTTCTTGTTTGCCGAAATCAGTACACGCCCGGAGATGACTCGTTTGCAAATCCATCAATTCGAGGTGAAATTGCGGATTCCGATTGTGCTGGAGTCCTTTGCTCTGCTTGTGTCTTTTGTTTTTGCTCCGGATTTTTGGCTCGAAGAAAATTTGGAACCGCGCTTTTTCTATTATGTTATCCTGGCGCTTATCCCTGTGGTCTATTTTGTGTCAGCGACGGTTCGCGGCCTTGTTCGCGGGTGCTCGATGCAAAATAGTCCGAACATCAAGACGTTTTTGATTGTTGCTAGCTACACGCCGGGTTGCATTATTGCGGGCGGAGCGCAAGTTTTCTTTGCTCTCACGACACCGATATTCTGTTTCTGGTGTACGTTCATTATTTTGTTTGTCTATTTGCATTTGCAGAACCAGTTGATTTCGACAGATTCCTTGACGATGCTCAATAATCGTAATAGGCTGCACCATTATTTGCATCAGGTGCGAGACTTGAAAAATTCGTTTATATTGATGGTCGATATTGATCACTTTAAACAGATTAATGATACTTATGGCCATATCGAAGGGGATAGGGCGCTTGTCCTTGTTTCGCAGGCGTTAAAGAAGGCTTGTGAATGCGTGAGTTTTTCGATATTCCTTTGCCGTTATGGCGGTGACGAGTTCTTGTTGATTGCACGGACGGATTTTCCGGAAAAACTGGTTGAACGTATTCATGATTGTTTGCAAGAAGTTATTGCAGATAAGGGCGGCTCGCTTTCTTACACAATCGAGGCCAGCATGGGCTATGCTCGTTGGAACGGCGATATCAATAGCTTTAAGGAATGCGTCGTGAAAGCCGACAAAAAAATGTACGAAGACAAACGCGCTGGTTAATTATCACCCTTCCAGTTTGTTTTTAAGGTAATGTCGCGATGTCCATGTGAAATACAGGATGTCTGCAATTACTAGCGCTATGGCGCATGCGAGAAATACGGGACGGTGCATGCCGAAGTAGTTCGCCATGGCGCCTCCGGTGAGAATCCCCGCTCCGATGCCGATGTCCCAGCCGCTGAGGTACGTGCTGTTCGCAGTGCCACGTTGGTCGTGGCGGGCGAGGTTCACGCACATGGTCTGGTAGCCGGGGAAAATGAGCCCGAGGCTTGTGCCGATGAGGAATGCCGCAATGAAGAATGTCGCGACTCCATGACTGAAAGTGAGGATAAAGTAAGCAATGACGTTCAGCGTCATGCCAGTGCCGACGAGGTGGATGAGGTAGCCGCGGTCGATGAGGCGACCCGTCATGATGCGGTTCAAAATGAGGCCTGCGGCGATAAGGGCGTAAAACCAGCCCGAACCGCCGATGCCGAGTTCCTTGGCGTAAAGGGCGATGTAGTTGGTGACCGGGCCGTAAGCGAAACCGACAAAGATGAAGTTTGCAAACTGCGGGACGGCACGCGTGAGGAAGAATCGGTCGAGCGAAAGCGGGGCGTGCGGCTTTTTCTCTTTGCGGGGAACGCGCAACGTCTGCACGAGAATGAGGCCGATGACGCAAAGGGCGATGGAAATTGCAAAGACGATGGTGTCGCCGAATGCTTCGTAAAGAAACATTCCGGTCATGGGACCGGTGGCGAAGGCGAGATTCACGCTGATGCCGAAGTAGCCGATGCCTTCGCCACGGCGACTGGCTGGCAGAGCGTCAATCGCGACCGTATTGCTTGCTGTGCTCGATATGCCGAAGAAAAGTCCGTGGGCGAAACGCACGACGGCAAGAATCGGCAAAAGTCCGACGACCTTGTAGCCGACAAAGCAGACGGTGAATGCAAAGAACGTCCAGAAGTAGAGCGGCTTGCGGCTGAGCGTATCGACGAGGAAGCCTGCGAAGGGGCGGCAGGCGAGAGCACCGATGGTGTAAAGCGAAATGATGATACCCGCAGTTGCGTTGTCTGTCTGGAATTTGTCGATGATATACAGCGGAAGAATCGGCAGCAGTTGGTAAAAACTAAAAAACAGGAGAAAATTCGCGGCGGCGACCGTCACGAACGTGCGTGTCCAAAGTGCCGGTTTCTCGTCAGATGTTGCCATAATCAAATACCCCAAGGCAAAGATAGAAAAAAAGTTATATTCTTGACGTAGCTTACTTATATCGCAAGGGAATGTTATGTCTTCAAATAAAAAAGGTTCTCGTCGCAGTAGCGCGTCTCGTAATATCAAGCTTACCTTGGGTGCAATCTTGGTTGCTGGTGCGGGATTCTTCGGGCTGACAGAAAAAACTAATACAGATGGAAACTCGAATCAGGAAGTGGCGGCTCAAGTTGATGTACAGGGCAGTCAATATACCACAAAAGACGAAGTGGCGAAGTTTATTTGTGACAATGGCTACTTGCCGCCTAATTACGTCACCAAGAATGAGGCTATCCGCTTGTACGAGCGTAAAACGGGGCGCACGTTCGAAAGATGGAACTTTAATCCGCAGAGAAAGCTGGGCGTGATGATTGGTGGCGATGTTTTTCAAAATCGCGACGGCAAGCTTCCAAGCGGTAGTTACAAGGAAGCCGATGTCGATTACTTCGAGGTTAATCGCGGAAAGAATCGCTTAGTTTATAGTAAAAACTGCAATATTTACTATACCGGCGACCATTACGAAACATTTACTAAAATGAATCTTAGATGAAAAAAAATCCTCGCTTGTGGCGAGGATGACTTTCTTATAAACTGTGAGGCGATGCTTCGCCTTTTTTATTTTCTTTCGAGAGCGACGAGCGTTTCGAGGTGCGGCGTGCCCGGGAAAAGGTCGAGCGGCAGCACTTCCTTGACGCGGTAGCCAAAACGCTCCCATTCGGCGAGTGCATCCGGGATTTCGTCGGTGCCGCAGAAAATGTGCAGCACGCGGACGGGCTTTCGCAAA
>Ga0247611_10007596_pt1 | contig 13554 bp, 12 predicted proteins | sample 177DNAGHGhighgp2_FD_192422 | JGI IMG/M metagenome (GOLD analysis project Ga0247611, IMG submission 192422) | Sheep rumen microbial communities from Palmerston North, Manawatu-Wanganui, New Zealand - 1770 DNA GHGhigh gp2 | ecosystem: Host-associated > Mammals > Digestive system > Stomach > Rumen... | reverse complement strand
CACTTAAAGAAAATGATAACAAATACCTCTTGGAATATGAAAAGGAATATCATAAAAAATATAATAATGAATTTAAAGCTCAGCAAAATGTGCAAAAAATAATGACAGACTGTACAGCGGATGATTTTAACTACATGTTCAAACAATTAAAGGAAAATCAAGTAGATAAGATGATATCAGAATATGGGGATATGGACACTCAAACACCCTTATTAAAACAACTTGTAAAAACAGGAGTAATATTTAAACTAATACCAAAAATAGGCGTAAGGAGATTGAAGAACATATGGAAATCACTATAATATTATCACAGGAAAATGAAACATTACCCAAATCAGAATTAATAGCAAGACTGGAAGTGCTTGATATTAAATATAAGATACAACATGAATATCCTGGTGTTATGCAGTTGGAGGTAGACTGTGACAGAAATTTAATAAAAGAGTTAGGCAGTCATTTGGGATATACTCATGAAATACATGAAAACATAGCATACACCACACCTGAAGACATATTTAACTGTGTAAGAGACATAAATTGGAATGAAGTAATTGACGGCTCATTTAAGGTTAGGGTAAGAAGAGTGGGAACAGGACCTGTTGATAAGAATAACCTGGAAAGAATTGTCGGAGGAAAAATACAAAAAACGACACAACAGCCAGTATCACTTGACAATCCGGACTGTACAATAAAACTAGTATATACTGACCCCGAGATAATTGTAAATGATAAGAAAGAGGAAGTAATTACAAAATACAATAAGGTTATAGTCTCACGATGCATAGTACTCCAGGATAAAAAGCATTTCTTTGACAATAAGCCACATAAAAGACCCTACTTCCATCCTGGATCTATGAGTCCAAAGTTAGCATTGTGTATGGTAAACCTGGCACATGTACATGAAGATGACGTGGTTCTTGATCCATTCTGTGGAACAGGGGGCATACTGATAGAAGCAGGATGTCTTAATACAAAGCTGATTGGTTCAGATATAGAAAGGAACATGGTTGAAGGGACCAAACTGAACCTTGCACATGAAGGATTTAAGGACTTTAAAGTATACTGGGAAGATGTTAGAAAACTGGAATTTGAAGAATTGGTTGATGCAGTAGCAATGGATCCTCCATATGGAATTTCAACCACATTGGGTGGTGATGATACAAAAGAATTATATCATCAGGCATTAATATCAATATCTCGACATCTTAAGGATGATGGATATATATGTATGGCAAGTCCACATTATATTGACTTATATGAAGTTGTGGAAGATACACCGTTGGAAATTAAAGAACAACATTCAATTAGGATGCATAAAAGCTTGACTCGTATTATAACAGTACTTACAAAAAAATAAAATAGAATAGTCATAAGAATTAATACAATAAGCAGGAGGTATGTGTTAAAATGTTAGAGAATCTGAAAATATTGGATACTACTCTACGAGATGGAGAACAAACACCAGGAGTACTAATAACATCTGATGAAAAACTAAAAATAGCATTAAAACTAGATGAATTAGGAGTGAATGTAATTGAGGCTGGTTCTGCAATCACATCTAAGGATGAACAGAAAAGCATCAAGACTATAACAGAAAATAATTTAAATGCAGAAATCTGTAGCTTTGCAAGACCAATGAAGATAGATATTGACACTGCAATAGACTGTGATGTAGACAGCATTCATCTTGTAATTCCATCAAGTGACCTACATATTGAATATAAATTACGTAAAACCAGACAAGAAGTAGAACAAATGGCAGTGTCTGCTACAGAATATGCTAAAAGTCATGGATTAATAGTGGAATTATCAACCGAAGATGCAACCAGAACATCTACTGATGACTTGAAACATTTATACACACAATGTATAGATGCAGGATGTGACAGGATATGTGCATGTGATACAATAGGACTACTAACACCTGAAAGATCATATGAATTCTACAAAGAACTCTCAACACTAAATGTGCCACTGAGCGTACATTGTCATAATGACTTTGGACTGGCAGTGGCAAATACAATACAAGCTCTCAGAGCAGGAGCAACACAGGCACATACAACAATAAATGGAATAGGAGAAAGAGCCGGAAACGCATCATGTGAAGAATTAATAATGGCAATAGAATCATTATACAATATTCAAACAGGAATAAAAACAGAACTCTTCTATGAAACATCCCAACTGGTAGAAAGAATAACTGGACTTAATTTACAAGCAAACAAGGCGATAGTAGGAGCCAATGCATTTGCACATGAATCAGGAATACACTCTGATGGTGTACTTAAAAAGACCGAAACCTACGAGCCAATAAAACCAGAAAAAGTAGGTCATAGAAGACGCTTTGTACTGGGAAAACATGTGGGAAAACATGTAATAAGTGAAAAAATCAAGGAAACCAATACAGAAGTAACACCCGAAGAACTAAACCGTATATTTGAAAGGGTAAAAGCACTATCAGACATGGGAAAAACAGTAACAGATGTGGATTTGCAGGCAATAACCGATGACATATTACACATTAATCCAGAAGACTCACTTGTACTTCAGGAATACACAACAGTCTCAGGAAACAAGGTAATACCAACAGCATCAGTCCGTGTAAACATAAACAACACAGAAAGAATAGAAGCAGGAGTAGGTGTAGGACCAGTAGATGCAGCAATTGAAGCAATACGAAAATCCATAAAGGACACTGCAGACATAACACTAGAAGAATACCATGTAGATGCAATAACTGGTGGAACCGATGCACTAATAGATGTGCTTGTAAAACTAAAATATGAAGACAAACAAATCACAGCAAGAAGCACACAACCTGATATCATAATGGCAAGTGTAGAAGCATACCTCAAAGGAGTAAACAAAATATTATCAGACAAAAAACGGAGCTAAAAGTCAATGATAGACAAACAACAAGAAATACTTGACAAACATCAAATTACAATACAAACATATCAAGACAATACAGTTTCTGACATACCAGTACTTCTTAATAAAATCAATAAAATTACACAACAAAAGGAAGATTCAATAATACAACTGGTAAATACAGATAACATCTGTGGAAAAAAACACCTAAAACAAGCAATAGCACAGGCATTCAAAGCATTTGATGAAAAACAAAACTTTGCAAATGACCCTGGACTGGAAATAGTAGTAAGACTATCTGCACAAAAACAGATAAACAAAGCACTAAAAAAACTAGGAATAAAGGAAAAAGGAAACATCACAGTGCTATATATAGATACAACACAAGACCAGATACAAGAGACTCAAAAGCTATTTGTCAACAGATATGACAATCTCTTAGAAGAATACGACCTCGACATGATAAAAAAAGAATACGACATATACTCTGATGAAAACATAACAGAACAGATAAATGAACAAATCGCATTACTAGCACTTAAAGGGTAATTTCAATCAGTATTTAAAATGAAAATTGTATTATACTTATTTTTATCCTTTTTCAAACCTCTTTGATAAATATTTAAACATATTCTTTTTTTTTAGATTTTCATTATTTTCCAGATGCTGTGATAAAATCTATAATTCATTAAAAGCTATTATCAAAAAATAGAAAAGGGGTGATTAGAATATGAATGAAAAATATGAATTAGAATAATTTTTTCATCATATTTATAGGATTAATACTTTTATTACTTCCTTACTACTGGTGGTCTGATGCCTAATTCTTCGCAGTATTCTATTATCTTATCATCAACTTCCTTAATTTCTTTTTCTATTTGTTCTAGTTCATTTACTAATTCATCAAGGTCTATTGGTTCTTCTTCTTCGAATGTATCCACATATCTTGGTATGTTTAGGTTATAATCGTTTTCTATTATTTCTTCCATTGTTGCTATGTGTGAGTACTTGTCTTCTTCTATTCTTTCCTTGTATGTTGTCATGATTTTTTCTATGTCTTCTTCTCTTAGTTTGTTTTGATTTTTGACTTTTTCATAGTGTTCTGATGCATCTATAAATAGTATGTTGTCTGAATGTTTTCTTAATTTCTTAAAGACTAGTATGCATGTTGGAATGGATGTTCCATAGAATATGTTTTTTGGCAGTCCTATTACGGCATCCAGATAATTCTTTTCTTCTATTAGGTGTCTTCTTATTTTTTCTTCGGCTGCTGATCTAAAGAGAACTCCATGTGGTAGTACTACTGCCAATGTTCCTTCTTCGTTAAGGTGGTAAATCATGTGCTCTACGAATGCATAATCTGCCTTGCTTTTTGGTGCTAGTTTTTCATATTCCTTAAATCTTTCATCATTCATGAATTTCTTGTCGCTGCTCCATTTTGCTGAGAATGGTGGATTTGCCACTACTGCATCAAATTTCATATCTGAATGCTGTGGATTTTCCAGACAGTCTCCTAGTTTTATGTCAAATTGATTATACCTTATTCCATGTAGTATCATATTCATTCTTGCCAGGTTGTATGTGGTTTGATTTAGTTCCTGGCCATAGAAATCTTTTACTTCTTTTTCTTTTGACACTCTTAAAAGAAGTGATCCTGAACCGCAGGTAGGGTCATATACACTCTCTAGTCGGTCTTTATCTAGTGTGACTATTCTTGCAAGTATTGTTGATACTTCCTGTGGTGTGTAGAATTCTCCTGCTTTTTTTCCTGCACTTGATGCAAATTGACTTATCAGGTATTCATATGCATCTCCCAGTATGTCATTTTCATCTTCATCTAGTTTGAAGTCTATTTCATTTAGTTTTCCTATTACCTTGGAGATTTTAACGTTCTTTTCTTCAGGTGTTCTTCCCAGTTTTGATGAATTTAGATTCACATCTTCAAAGAGGTTACTGTAGTCCTCATGACTTTCGGCTCCCATTGACGATGTTATCTGGTCAAATGCATCCGATAAACTGTCCAATATGAATTCTTTCTCTTCTATTTTTTCTATTATGGTACTGTATAATAGTTCTGGTGTTATGAAGTATCCTAGTTTACTTAGTGCATCCTGTCGTACCTTTTCATATAATGAACTATCCTGTTTTAGTTGTTTGAAGGTTATATTGTCCTTTTCTAGTGTCTTGTTTAGTGTTTTTTCTTGTTTTTCTGATAGGTATCTGTAAAATATAAATCCTAATATGTAATTTTTGTATTCATTTGCATCCATGTTTCCTCTCAATTGGTCTGATACAGACCATAGCTTTGTTTCTAGATTACTGTTGGACATATTCTTCACCTAACTGTTCTGTTAATATTACATCTTGTATTTTCTTGTTTGTTTTCATCTTCTTTTCTTCTAATTTATTTTTTTTATCTATCAATTTCATTACTTGAACTATTTTGTCCTGTTTTTCTGGAGAAGGTATTTTTATTTTCATCTTTTTTATATCGGGTATTTTTATAAATTGTAGTTTTGTTCCTTCTATTAATTTTCGTTCTACTTTCTTAAATTGTTTACTTGTCATTATGTATTTTATATAATGTGGATTGTATTGTTTTTTTGTTCTGATTATCACATAATTTGCGGGTATTATTATGTTGTCTTCATTTATGATGTTTATTGTATTTATTTGGCTGGTATGCTGTATGATTATGTCATCTTTTTTTGAGTAAAATTTTTCATCTATTCCTTTTGATAATGTTATTTGTTCTGTTTGTAATATGTTTTCATTGTTGTTGATTTTCTTAAGTACTTTTTGTATATGGGCGTCTTTGTTATTTTGGTGTCTTGTGATTCTCAATCCATTATATATCTGGGCTATTTCTTCTAATCTTTTATTTTCTATGATGTCCACATCCATAGGAGTATTGTATTCTTTTTTTTCTTGGTTATGTATAATTTATTCGTTTTTTATGATTTAATATTATCCTGTTTTTTCCTATCACATGTCTTTTTATTATTATATTATAGATTATTGCTTCATGCATATTCATTTTTGTCTCTGTTTTTGGCATTATCTTGTTTAGACAGCATGTTTCATATTTCTTTACACTTTCTGCTGTATATGTATTGGAATTGTATTTGTTGCCACTCACCTCCACTATCTTAGAACTGCTAAGACAAATAATAATTTGATTATGGTTATATATAAATGTATGTCTTAGAAGACCTAAGATAAATATGATTCTTGGTGATAACAAATTTAGAATCTTTTCATTGCAATGATTATTGAATTTCTACGCTTTGTATTATAGTATGTTGAAGGGATTAATAATCTATTCTTCTTATATTAACATTCATATAATTACTTCAAAACACTTTATTTCTCATATGGTTAATTAATTTTATATATTAAATAATATAATTATTTTTTTATTAAAAAAATAGATTTATTCCTTTAAAATACTATAAATAAGACTTCACAATATATTATTTATTAATAAGGAGGGGAGTGTGTCTAGTATGAAACTTAAAAAGTTTAGTATGATATTATTGGTCATGCTGATATTTGTCTCAGCAACATTTGCTGCAGATGGAGATTACAAAATTCCAGAAGTAGTAAAGGACATAACAGTAAATGAGGACGGATCAGTACACATCACCGAAAAAATAGTATATGATATTGAAGGAAGTGTTAATGGAGTATACAGAGACATACCCTTAAGCGGCAAGCAATCGGTAAGAAACATATCAGTTAAAACCCCCGGTTACTATAATACGCTGGAAGTGGAGAGGAGTACAAATAGTACTCTATTAAGGGTATGGTTATATGAAGATATGGCTAAAACACGTAAAACAGAAAATGCAAAGGTAGAAGTAACATATGACTACATCATAAGAAAAGGTGTGAAAGTATATAATGACATAGCAGAAATGCAGTACATGACATGGGGAGGAAAATGGGATTCAAAAGTAGAGCATATGGAATCAAATATACACATACCAGGCAATAAAAATGATATAGAATACTGGAACAATCCAGAGGACAAGGTAGTATCAAGTCAGTGGACAAGTGAGGACACATTAACAACCAAACTGGAAAATATAGATGCACACACAACATTCGAGCAAAGACTTTTAATGCCAAAAAAATATATTAAAAACACAACATTTGCACAGGTAATACATATTGATGCAAAACAACGGATAGAAGAGGACCAAAGAAAGTACAAGGAAGAACATGACCAACAAAATAGTATAAACATTATTGCCTGGACAATACTAGGGGTACTTCTACTAATACCCTTTGGGATATACGGATTTTTTGGAAGAGAACCAAAAATAGAATACAATGCAGAATACGAGTATGACCTGCCTACAGATGCAACACCACTACAGGTAAACTATCTAATAAATGGAAATGTGGGAGTTATAACTAATGATGCAATGTATGCAACAATACTTGACCTGATAAACAGGAAATACTTCAAAATAGTGGCGAATGATGCAGAAAATACAATTATCAGACAAACAAATAAGGACACAGGAGACCTGAAGGAATATGAATTATCATTAATTGATTTCTTGTCATCATTTGCACAGGATGGAGACATATCAATCGGTTATGTTGGAAAAAGATCACACCATCAACAATTCCAGAATTTCAGCACTAAATGGTACAAACAAGCACGTGAAGAAACATCAAGCACTTGGAGAAAACAATACTTTGATGATAAAGGCTCAAACCTGTTATTATACTGTGGAATAATGTTCTGGGTATTGTTTATTATTACGGCAATTGGAATAACCTTTAAGTTGATACCAACTTATTTGGCAATAGTAGCACTTGTTTCAATGTTTGTTTTCATGTTTGGTGCGGTATTATTGTTTGTAGTACCAAACACAGTTCCCGGAAGATGGACACCAGAAGGAAAGGAATTTCATGACAAATGGAAAAACTTTGAAAAGTATATTAAAGATTATAGTCTGATAAACGAGAGGCCGCCATCATCTGTACAGGTATGGGGAAAATACTTGATATATGCTTCGGCACTAGGATGTGCAGATCAGGTAACAAAAAACATGAAAGAATACTTCAAATCAATAGATATTGTTGAAGATTCATTAAATGATAGTAGTGCAGTATCATTTGCATATTATAATGGATTTTCTCATGTAGAATCATCATTCAACACTATATCACAATCTGAAAGTGATTCAAGTGGATCAATAGGAAGCAGTGGTAGTGGAGGATTTGGTGGAGGAGGTGGAGGAACCTTCTAAAAATCCTCTCATATTACAAGGATGGTGTTTGGTATGAATACTACGAAAATATTAGTATTATCATTGATTTTACTGTTTATGTTAATGCCAGTATCACTAGCAAATGAAGGAGATTTTACCATTCCATCAGTTATTAAGGACATTACAGTAAATGATGATAGTTCTACAGTTATCCAGGAAGAAATAACATATGATATTGAAGGAAGTGTTAATGGAGTATACAGGGATATTCCACTTAGCCAAAATCAATCTGTAAATAATATTTCAGTAGAAACTCCCGGATATTACAATAAATTAGAGATAATTTCGAATTCCGAATTAACCAAGTTAAGAGTATGGCTTTATACTGATGAAGCTAAAACACAAAAGACAAACAATGCCAAAGTAAAAGTAATATATCATTACACTATAATAAAGGGTTTGAAAGTTTATAATGATATTGCAGAATTGCAGTACATGACTTGGGGTGATGAATGGAATTCAAAAGTGGAATATCTGGAATCCCACATAATAATACCCGGCAACAAGGACAATACAGAATACTGGAACAACCCTGATAATAAGGTAATTTCATGTGAATGGACAAGCAACAACACTTTAACAACAAAACTAAAAAACATAAGAGCACATGAAAGATTTGAACAAAGAATAATAATGCCTAAATCCTACATTAAAAACACTACCTATGCTCAAATAGTAAATACAGATGCAAAAAATCTCATAGAACAAGACCAGAGAAGTTATGCAGAAGAAAAAGACAAGGATAATCTCAGATTAATATTTTTCTTCACAGCAATGGCCATATTCACAATCATCCCAGTAGGAATCTATGGATTATATGGCAGAGAACCAAAAATAGATTATAATGCAAAGTATGAGTATGATCTTCCTACAGATGAATCTCCAGTACAGGTATATGTAATTACAAGGGGGAAGCTTAAAAATATAGGTAACGATGCAATGTATGCAACAATACTGGATTTAATAGATAGAAATTATTTTAAAATAATCTTTTATAATGATGATACAGTTATTCGATGGACAAATAAGGATACATCAGCTTTGAAGGAATATGAAAGATTAATAATTGAATTTTTATCATCATATGCAGTAAATGGCGATATATTCCTTGGAAATATTGCCCGACAAAATCGTAAAGCATTCCAAAATTTCAGAAAATCATGGATTGAACAAGCAAAAGAGGAAATTCCTCCTTCATATATTGAAAAATATTTTGATGATAAAGGTTTGAAAATATTTCAAAGAATACGACACCTCTATATATTACTATTCCTAGCCGTATTTATAATAATATTCTTCAGATTAATACCATCAACATTCATTCTGGAATTATTAGCTGTGTTACTGTTGATTATCCCAGTATTCTATATAATAATGTGGATTGTTCCAAGATCTATTTCTGGAAGATGGACACCACAGGGAAAAGAGACATATCAGAAATGGAAAAACTTTGAAAGATACATAAAAGACTACAGTCTAATCAGCCAAAGACCACCAGAATCAGTACAAGTATGGGGAAGATATATGGCATATGCAATGGCACTTGGATGTGCAGATAAGGCAACAGAAAATATGAGAAAATACTTTGAAACAAATCAAATACATGATGATTCATTCAATGATATAAATGTAGTATTCTTTGCATATCATGGAGGTATTGCTAATATGGAATCATCATTTAATACATTATCACGAACAGACTCTTCAACTTCCGGAATAGGACATGCTGGTAGTGGAGGATTTGGTGGAGGTGGTGGTGGAACATTCTAAAATCAGATAACCACAACAACCTCTAAAAATCATATTTATTATATGCAGATAAGAGAAGATATTCAAAAATATTTTTTTTTGAGGTTAAAAAAAAGATGATAAATAGAAGGATAGGATGGGTGATGATAATTGCAAAAAAAGATAAAACTCACATTACTAATCATATTAATAATGGCTGGAGTATTATTAGGATATTTAACCTATAATGAACATGCATCTAATATTAATATTCAAAATCAGAATCTTCATACTGAAAATAAGACATTCATCGAAGTCTCTTCTATCAGTCCATATTCTCTGGATGAAATAATTCATGAAATCAAGACTGGAAAATATCATACTGGTTATGATAGTCAAACACTTTCATGGATGGAATCATTACAAGAAAAGAATGTATTCATATCAAACAACAGTTATGTAATCATGAATGATGAGGATGCAAGTAAAGTACATCATAGTACAATAGATGTTACTGATGCATATATTGTAGAAAATATTGAATGTTACATCATTGAAAATCGTTCATTAGGTGACAACAGGTCATGTAATGTTCTATTAGTTAAAAATGTAACTGACTTGGGAAATAAAACATATTATTATGAAGTATAACAGGGATTATTCTATTACTAAGGAATATTGCTCTGTTAATTAACAATTGAAAAAAAATGAAATAATTAATAAGAATGAGGGGCTGATAATTATGAAAATTAAGACAATACTATTTGCTCTTTTAATGCTTCTTACACTATGCAGTGCAAGTGCATTATATGCTGATACATATGTGGTGGGAAATTCAACTTTTTCCTTACCAGACGGATATACTATTGTAGAACAGGCAAATCAGGTTGCAATATATAATGATGACTATGTTATGACAATGTATGAAGGTCCAATATTAAATCCTGAACAAGCAAAATATAAACGTATGGAATTAGGTTATGATTTAATTGGAGAACGTAACTATTCTTTTAATAAAATAAAAATAAACCAACAAAACTATAATAAAAATGGTATAACTACCTGTGTATACACATTTGGAAAGAACAACAAAACATATATCATTACATTAAATGTTTATGAAGACCAGAAAATACCAGAATATGAGAATAATCCTGTAACACATATAATTGAATCTTTAAAATAAACCTCCTTTTTTCTTATTCTTATTTTTTTGTGAAATTTGGTAACAGCATATTATCTCCTGAAATCCTGTTTATTTATTGACTTTTTGTAATTATTAAAAATTTATTGAAAAGAATCCTCTTACTTTCAATCAAATTTAATTAATTTTTATTAAAATCAAATTAACATTAATTTGGCTTTATTTTATTAATATTTTTTGAATATGCTTAAATAGTTTTTAAATATTCATAAATCAAATTATTATATTAAGTTGTACTAAGCTATAACTTAATCTTATTCAAAGAAATCTATTCAATAGTTGGGATGATAAAACATGAATTTTAATTTTGATTATACTGAAAAAAGAGTTATAATGTCAGTATTCTTCTGTACAGCATTTATCATAGCAAATCTTACAACAGTTAAGATTATGGAAATACCATTCATTCATATGGAAGCACCCGCAGGTGTTCTTATATATCCATTAGTATATGTATTGACTAATGTAATTGCAGAAGTATATGGAGAGGAAATTGCTAGAAAAACTATTATGTTAGGTCTTTTAGCAGATGTACTGTTCACATTCATGACAGTGCTACAAATCTATCTGCCATCACCAATATATTATACAGGTGATCCTAGTCTAGCATTCGTATTTACACAAACACCAAGAATACTTATATTTGCATATATCAGTTATCTGGTTGGTAACTTTACAAATGCAAGGTTAACAGTAATAGTTAATAGGACCTCAGGATATATAAGGCTAAAAAATTGGCTTGTAGTTGCATTCAGTGAATTTGTAGATGATACAATAATGGTTACAGGATGTTATCTTGGATTAGTACCACCAATGGATATGTTAATTATCATTTTCAGCACATTTATCATAAGTTTGGTATGGATTAGTGTTGCACAGCCATTTGTAGCAAAACTAGTAAGCTGGGCACAGAAAGATGTGCCTGCAGAACTAGCCGTATAATCCATTTAATATTTCTTTTTTTCTAACTTTTTTTTTTAAGAGTTTTTTTCAATATTGTTTACAGTATTGGCTATGATTTTTATTAGTTCATCCATTTTTTCTTTTGTCAAATCGTCCACGTCTATATTTTTTATTTCTATTATGATGGATGCGGTTTTTATACGATTATAATTGGGACCTGTTGTTATAATGCTCTTATTTGGAGTTATGTTTAGTTGTCTTCTGATTTCATATGATAATGTTTTTGCCTTTTTCTTGCTTTCTGCATTTATTATAGTGTTTAATCCTATTGATTCTGGATTTATCACATAATATTCGGGTGTTGTCAAACTTTCACATAATTTTTCCTTTAGATATGTATTGGCCTTTATTGTTTTTTCGATTGTGGAGGTTGCTTTTGGCATTTCTTTTGCTATTGCTGCACATGTTAGCTTATCTGCCTTGAATGTCTTAAGCAGATGATTGTTTAATTTGAGTTTTCCTGTTAGGTCATTTATAAATCCACCGTTTTCAACATTTATTATCTTTGGACTTCCTGTTGATGCAATTTGAACATCACAGTACTGGTTTATGTCATGATATCCTATACTTGGTGAAATATCCAGTACAAATATTGTCTGATGTGTATTGCATATGTCATATATTTCCTCTACTGGTTGCAATGCATGATATCCTGCAAAGCTTGTAATATAAACAGACTTTATATCATATTCTTCAATATAATTAATGAGTTCTTCAATATTTATCAGGCCATTATCTGTTGGAATTTCACATATATTTTTTCCAAGAATGCTTGCCGATTTCTTAAATCCATTCCATCCACCCTGATTTGGGATGAGAATAGGTTCAGGTAAACTTTCCAACACGGTCAATATGCAGCTATTGGCACTGTTTAATATGTATGTATTCTTTGATGGTAATAATTCCTGAATTCTGGATGATGCAATCTCATAATAATCATCATCAGAATCCACAGCATATTTAACTGCATCTTTAACATCATCACTTAATCTTTTATATTTTAATTCTAAGATAATTTTCACACTCCTTCAATATTTAGAAGAACTGGTCAAGAGTTGTCTGTCTCTCATTTATCACTTCATCCAACAAATCTCCAGCACGTTGGAAATCCTTAACGGTTAATTTTAATTTGCTATCAATATAATCCAATGACAATTTCAAGCTTTCAAATTCAAGTGGCTTTGACCTCATGGCATGTCGTATATTTTCACGTACATTAAACACACCAAGAGGAATATAGTTTTCATCAGCCTCTCTAAATACAATACAACCTGCCTGTAACTTATCCTTATCCAACTGTTCAAGTATTGCCATCTTTGCAGTATAATAACATCCGCCAACACGTGAATATTCCTTTTTTCCCTTATCATGTTCGAAATCCGTAAATATCATGGTTCCCTTTCCATTAACATCAAGAAATGCTTCCATCCATTCATACTGCCACGTGGTAGGTATTTCAAGTATTGCATAGTAATTATGAAGACTGGTATATTCATATAC
>Ga0247611_10007595_pt1 | contig 13554 bp, 9 predicted proteins | sample 177DNAGHGhighgp2_FD_192422 | JGI IMG/M metagenome (GOLD analysis project Ga0247611, IMG submission 192422) | Sheep rumen microbial communities from Palmerston North, Manawatu-Wanganui, New Zealand - 1770 DNA GHGhigh gp2 | ecosystem: Host-associated > Mammals > Digestive system > Stomach > Rumen ... | reverse complement strand
ACTATTTCTTCCTCAGCCTGCGGCGTTGGAGAGCCGCAGCCGAGGAAGAAGACCGTTAACACTGTAAGACCGGCTGCCAGCAGCCTGTAAGACCACTTCGTTGTTAGACCGGCCTTCGGCCTGTTAGATAGACCACTCAAACCCATCCTTGGTATCTTTGATTTGGAATCCGAGTGCGGTCAGTTCGTTGCGAATCTTGTCGGATGTTGACCAGTCTTTGTTCTGCTTGGCTTGGAGACGGATACCGAGCAGCAGATCGATGGCACCGTGGAAAGCCTTCATTTTCTCGTCCCCGCTGCCCTGCTCTTCCAGACGCAGACCAAGGATATCGATGGCGAAGGTCTTCCATACTTCGCGCAGTTCCTTAAGGTCCGCTTCGCTGATCGTGCCCTTACCGTCAAAGACGGTGTTAATCGCACGCGTGCTGTCGAACAGCGCAGCAATGACAAAGGGCGTGTTGAGATCGTCGTCCATCGCCTCTTGGCAACGCTGACGCAGACCGGCGACTTCGACGGTCGTCTCCTTACCTGCCTGCAGTTTTTGCAGACGTGCGTAGGCTTCCTGCATACGTTGCAGACCTTTTTCTGCTGCCTCGAGGGCTTCGGAAGAGAAGTCCACGGTAGAACGGTAATGGGCCTGGAGGATGAAGAAACGGATGACCATCGGGCCGAAAGGTTTCGACAAGAGCGGATGTTCGCCCTTGAAGAACTGCTCGAGGGTGATGAAGTTATTATAACTCTTACCCATCTTCTTGCCGGCGATCGTGATCATGTTGTTATGCATCCAATAACGGACGGTCTCATGCCCGAGTGCGGCACAGGACTGCGCGATCTCTGCCTCGTGGTGCGGGAAAATAAGATCGAGTCCGCCGCCGTGGATGTCGAACCGTTCGCCGAGGTACTTGGTGCCCATCGTAGAACATTCCATATGCCATCCAGGGAAACCTTCAGACCACGGCGAGGGCCAGTGCATGATATGCTCCGGTGCCGCTTTCTTCCAGAGGGCGAAATCATACGAATGTTTCTTCTCGTCCTGTCCATCGAGTTCGCGGGTCTCGGTGACGATATCGTTGAGGTTACGGCCGGAGAGTTTCCCGTAGGGATAATCCTTGGCGTATTTCTCCACGTCCATATAGACCGAACCGTTGGACACATAGGCGTAACCCTTATCGAGTATTTTCTGCACAAAAGCGATCTGCTCGATAATGTGTCCCGATGCGTGCGGCTCGATGGACGGAGGTAAGACGTTCAATGCTGCCATATCGCGGTGATAGCGGTTGGTGTAATACTGCACCACCTCCATCGGCTCGAGTTGCTCGAGTCGTGCTTTCTTGGCAATTTTATCTTCGCCCTCATCGGCATCGTGCTCGAGGTGACCTACGTCGGTGATATTACGCACGTAACGCACCTTATAGCCGAGGTACTGCAGATAGCGGTAGAGCAGGTCAAAAGTGATGGCCGGACGAGCGTGTCCCAGATGGGCATCCCCATACACGGTAGGGCCGCAGACATACATGCCTACGTGCCCTTCGTGCAACGGTTTGAACGTTTCTTTAAATCGTGTTAGCGAATTATAAATCTCCAGCATTATAACAATGTTTTCGGATCTAAGTTATTGCGTTCGATATCCCTGAAATAGTTGAAGGTAGCTACTTTGAGTTCGTCACAAGCGGCCTCATCGCAAACGATGATTCCGTGCTGGTGCATCTGCAGCATCGAGACGGTCCACATATGGCTGACGGGCTCCTCGATCGCGTGCTGGAGGGCACGGGCTTTGTTGTGACCGTTCACCATGATAAGCACCTCTTTCGCGTCCATCACGGTACCTACACCTACGGTGAGAGCCGTCTTGGGCACTTTATTGACATCGTTGTCGAAGAAACGGCTGTTGGCGATGATGGTGTCAGTAGTGAGCTCTTTCTTACGGGTGCGGCTGGTGAGCGACGAGCCCGGTTCGTTGAAAGCAATATGTCCATCGGGACCGATACCACCGAGGAAGAGGTGGATACCGCCGATGTTCTTGATCTTCTCTTCGTAACGTGCGCACTCGGCTACGAGGTCGGGAGCGTTACCGTTGAGAATATTGACGTTCTCCTTGCGGATATCGATATGGCTGAAGAAATTATTCCACATGAAGGAATGGTAGCTCTCCGGATGATCTTCCGCCAAATTGACGTACTCATCCATGTTGAAGGTGACTACATTGCGGAAAGATACTTTTCCGGCTTTGTTGAGTTCGATCAGGGCTTTGTACATACCCAGCGGCGACGAACCGGTCGGGAGACCTAATACAAAGGGTTTGCTCTCCTTGGGATCAAACTCATTGATACGTTTTGCTACATAATTCGCAGCCCACTGACTGAGCAGGTCATACGAAGGTTCAATAATTACTCGCATTGTATTTCAAATTTCTGATTTATTTTTAGCATCTTTTTAAAACGACTGCACTGCGGGCAGGCAGGTACATCTTGAGCCAGCCCTTACCGTCCTTGGCGTAGAGCTCGTCATGCTCAGTGAAGTGCTCCACAGAGTCATCGCTCAGGCCGAAGCCTGCGAACTTCTTGTCATCGGTATTGAGCACCACTTTGTACTTGCCTTCCGGCACGAGCATGCCGTAGTCGGTGTAAGATTTCTGACCGGACCAGTTGAAGATGAACAGCAGGTCGTTGCGCGAATAAGCGACTACCTGGTCACCCTCGTTGTCCCACCATTTCATCACCCACGGCAGGTGTTTGCCCACATTGTATTTCTTCTCCTCGGCGGTCGGGTTTTGGATGAGTATGTTCTTTTTGAGCAGATGAATCATCGCAGCGTCAAAGCGGTTGAGGTCGGCGAAGAAATAGTTGGGGTTATCCACCAAACTCCATTGACGACGCGCGTACTTATAGCTCCATCCGTTGCCCTCACGCGGGAAATCAATCCACTCCGGATGACCGAACTCATTGCCCATGAAGTTGAGGTAGCCACCATTGATGGTGGATGCGGTTATGAGGCGGATCATCTTATGCAGCGCGATACCGCGGTCTGCCATATAGGTCGAGTGACCATGCTCGAAATGCCAATACATATCGGAGTCCACGAGGCGGAAGATGATGGTTTTGTCACCTACCAACGCCTGATCATGACTCTCGGCGTACGAGATAGTCTTCTCGTCCTCACGGCGGTTAGTCATCTCAAAGAGGATATGTCCGGCCTTCCAATCTTCATCTTTTACTTCTTTGATATATTTGATCCAGAAATCAGGAATACCCATTGCCAGACGGTAATCGAAGCCCACGCCCCCATCTTCGATTGCCGCGGCTAATCCGGGCATTCCCGACATCTCTTCCGCGATGGTAATAGCATTCGGCTTCACCTCATGGATCACCTTGTTGGCCAGCGTGAGGTACATGAGTGCATCACCGTCCTCGTTGCCATTGAAATACGAAGGATAGCCGTTGAAGTCCTCACCCAGACCATGACTGCGGTAGATCATCGAAGTCACGCCGTCGAAACGGAAGCCGTCAAAATCGTACTCATCAAGCCAGAACTTGCAATTCGAGAGCAGGAAATGGAGCACTTCGTTCTTGCCGTAGTTGAAGCAGAGGCTATCCCAAGCCGGGTGCTCACGGCGTGCGCCGTCGTGGAAATACTGATACGGGGTACCATCGAAATTACCAAGACCCTCGAGTTCGTTCTTTACTGCGTGCGAGTGAACGAGGTCCATGATCACATGCATGCCGCGACCGTGGGCATCATCGATGAGTGCCTTGAGCTCGTTCGGCGTACCGAAACGACTGGAGGCCGCGAAAAAATTCGACACATGGTAACCAAAAGAGCCGTAATAGGGGTGCTCCTGGATGGCCATGATCTGGATACAGTTATAACCAAGTTTGTCAATACGCGGCAGCACATCGCGGCGGAACTCTTCGTAGGAGTTCACTTTCTCCTGCTCGGACGACATGCCGATATGGCATTCGTAAATATAGAGAGCGCCTTTCTCTTTGAGTATCTTTCCGCGGTTCTTCCACTGATATTCCGGTTCGTCCCACACTTGTGCGGAGAAGATCTTTGTCTGCTCGTCTTGCACTACGCGGCGCACGTACGATGGGATACGCTCTCCGTAACCGCCGTTCCACTCTACGAGCAGTTTGTACATCTGTCCGTGCTGCATGGCTTTCTCCGGCAGGATAGCTTCCCATACGCCGTTGCCGACCGGTTGGAGCCGATAGGCCTCGTCCTTAGACCAGTTATTAAAATCGCCCTTGATATAGATGGCGGTGGCATTCGGAGCCCACTCGCGGAGCACCCAACCTTTATCGGTATGGTGCAGACCGAAATAGAGGTAGCCGGACGCCCACTCGCTGAGCGGCTGTCCGCCGGTCAACTCCGCTTCTTTATTGCGGGCATAGTCCGCGCGTGCCTGAAGGGCACCCTCGTACGGCTGCAGATACGGATCGCGCGCTACGATCTTTAAGTGTTTTTCTTTCTTGGTAGCCATAGTATTTTAGATTTATTGATTTACGCGTGCTTTGACAATCAGTTTGCGATACTCCTTACCCGGCGCGATACCAGGCTGATGGGCATCCGAGGGGAAGAAGACAGCAAAATGGCCCGCAGGAACGGTGAATTTAGCAGTCGCTTCATCGCCGTAGAACTCCACGTCCTTACCCTCGTCGTACTCCTGGGTCACCTCCTGGCAATCCACCTGTGCTTTCCAACCCATGACCTCATCATCCCCCAACGGAATCTGGATATCAAGGTAGTCCTTGTGCGCCTCCATGCGGCATTTGGATTCCTCCTTGCCTTTGAAGTCGAGAATATTAACGAAGAGGTCCTTGCCGTCCAGGAAGATCTTGCATGCCGGCATCTCCTCCAGGTCATTGTCGTTATAGAACTTCATGAATTCTTTGAGCCCGGGTACGCTGTCATAGTACCAATCGGCGTTCTCTAATTTGTCGAGAATCATACTATTAATGTTTTACTATTGAACAGTTTAACAATTTTGGGCGCAAAGATACGAAAAAATTTGCATATATGCAAGATTTTTTGTAATTTTGCAGTCGATTTAGAAAAAATTTATTATGAAAAAAATTCTTTTTACGCTGACAGCCATTACGCTTATGACAACAGCATGTACTAAACAACAAACGACGGGCATCTATCTCGAGAATCTCGACACGACCGCGGTGCCCCAAAATGACTTCTATCAATACGCCTGTGGCGGTTGGATGGCCAATAACCCGTTGACCCCCGAATACAGCCGTTTCGGTTCGTTCGACAAACTCGGTTTGCAGAACCTGGAGCAGGTGAACGGATTGATCCAAGAGATCGCTGCCGAGAAGCACGAGCAGGGATCGATCGCGCAGAAGATCGGTGACATCTATAATATGTCGATGGACACCGCGCGCCGTGATCAGGAAGGTATCGCACCGGTGCAGAAGACGCTGGATGAGATTGCAGCCATCAACGACCGCGCCGAACTGAGCAAGGTGCTCGGTGCATCGATGGACTTCCAACTCTGGGCCATGTACGTGGATGCAGACGCGATGAACAGTTCAATGAACATTCTCAATGAGTGCCAAGCCGGTTTCTCACTGGGTGAGAAAGAGTATTATATCGATGACGATGAGCATACGCGTTCGATTCGTGAGGCATACGTTGCGTATGTAGAGAAGATGTTCGATCTCTTCGGTTTCGAGAACGCGGCGGAGAAGGCACAGACAATCTTGCGTATGGAGACCCGTTTGGCGAAGGCCGCCTATAACAATGTGGAGCTGCGCGACCCGCAACGCAACTACAACAAGATGAGTATCGAAGAGCTGCAACAGCTCGTTCCGCAGATCGATTGGAAAGTCTATTTCGCCGCCTTAGGTGTTGAGTTGGACAGTCTCTCTATCGGTCAGATTCCACACCTGCAGGAAGCCGGTAAAATGTTGGAAGACGAGCCGCTGGAGGACCTGAAGACCTTGTTTGCTTGGCAGACGATCGAGGGCGCTTCGTCCTACCTGACGACGGAGATCTACAACACGAGTTTTGATTTCTACGGCCGGGTACTGTCTGGTCGCGAAGAGCCGAGTCCGCTGTGGAAACGCGCCGTCGGTGTCGTGAACGGAACCTTAGGCGAAGCAGTAGGTCAGATGTATGTACAGAAGTACTTCCCCGAAGAGAATAAAGAACGTATGCTGGCGCTGGTGAAGAACCTGCAGAAAGCACTCGGTATCCGCATCGAGAATCTGAGTTGGATGAGTCGCGAGACCAAGGACAAAGCGCTCGAGAAACTGAACGCGATGACCATCAAGATCGGTTATCCGGACGAGTGGCGCGACTATAGTAAGCTGGATATCAACGCCGAGGACACCTATTATGCGAACCTTGAGCGTGCAGCTAAGTTCGAGCAGGAATACAGCCTCAGCTACCTCGGTAAACCGGTGGACAAGAAGAAATGGTACATGACACCGCAGACGGTGAACGCGTACTATAACCCGTCGAGCAACGAGATCTGCTTCCCGGCAGGTATTCTGCAATATCCGTTCTTCGACATGAGTGCGGACGATGCGTTCAACTACGGTGCGATCGGTGTGGTGATCGGTCATGAGATGACCCACGGCTTCGATGACCAGGGTTGCCAGTTCGACAAGGACGGAAATATGGTTAACTGGTGGACCGAGGAAGACAAGGCTGCTTTTGATGCGCGCACGAAAGTGATGGAAGAGGCGTTCAATAAGATCGAGGTAGCGCCGGGTGTACATGCCAATGGTGCGTTCACTCTCGGCGAGAACATCGCTGACCACGGAGGTCTGCAAGTAAGCTATCTGGCATTTACTTTGAACGAAGAGGCCAAGCCGGCGAAAGAGCGTCTGCAGACACGCGACGGTTTCACACCCGCACAACGTTTCTTCCTGGCGTACGCCAATGTATGGGCAGGTAACATCCGTCCGGAGGAGATTCTCAACCGCACGAAGAGTGATCCTCACTCGCTCGGTCGCTGGCGTGTGAACGGTGCGTTACCGCAGATCAACGCCTGGTACGATGCCTGGAACGTGACGGAAGATAGTCCGTTATACGTAGCCCCGGAAAATCGGGTAAGCATTTGGTAAGAGGGAAAAAAGAAAAGTCCGCAATTCGCGGACTTTCTTTTTTTAGAGTTTCTCTATTGCTTCTGCAATCGAATTAGCGATGATCGCCATCTCTTCAGCCGGAAGCGAGAGTTTGGGATTCGTGAAGAGCATATCTTTCTCGTGGTTCATCGGCACGAGGTGGATATGCACATGGTTCACTTCCATTCCCAATACGGCTACACCGACCCGTTTGCAACCGGTTGCGGCTTTGATACCGCGTGCCACTTTGGCTGCGAAAACCATCAGCCCCTGCAGCTGTTCGTCCGTGAGGTCGAAGATATAATCGGCTTCCGGTTCCGCCAGTTTCGGGATCACCAGCGTGTGGCCCTTCACGAGCGGGTTGATGTCCAGAAACGCGTAGTGCTTGTCATCCTCCGCTACTTTGTAGCTCGGGATCTCACCTTTGATGATGCGGGTAAAGAGTGTCATATCGAGATCTCCAATACTTCGAGTTTCATAACACCTGCGGGCACTTGGATCTCAGCGATCTCACCCACTTTCTTACCCATCAGACCTTTTGCGATCGGGGTGGTAACGGAGATCTTTCCCTCTGCCAGATTCGCCTCGCCTTCGGTTACGAGATGGAACGTCTTCTCCATGCCGTTCGGCATGCGCACGCGCACTTTGGTAAGGATCTGCACCTCGTCCGTTTTGATATCTGCCACATCGAGCACACGGGCTTCTGCCAGACGCGCTTTCATCAACGCGATCTTGGTTTCCAGAACGCCTTGAGCCTCTTTGGCGGCGTCATACTCCGCGTTTTCACTCAGATCGCCTTTCTCGCGCGCTTCAGCGATCGCGGCAATGATACGCGGGCGCTCAACAGTCTCTAACTGCTGAATCTCCTCTTTTAATTTCTTTAGACCTTCTTCGGTCATGTACGTTACTGCCATTTCTTATCTTGTATTTAATATTTTCGATTCAAAATCTCGCTTGCGATAATCGCTTTGCGCATCTCCTCAGCATCCGTCAAATCCGGAATGAGGGAGATATTTTTCGTTTCGTCAGCCATATAAAAAATAAGGCATACGCCTTCTTTTTGTTTAAAAACGAAAGGAAACTTCACAGCCTCCTTTCGCCATTAAACCTAAACCTTAACTATGAAAATTTTTATTTTCAGTGCAAAAGTACTGCTTTTTTATGATATATCCAAATAATTTAGCAAAAAAGTGTAATTTTTCTTCGTTTTTACGCTAAATCATACGATTTCACCCTTCAAAGTAGCGGCTGTTGCCTCCAAAACGCGTACGTTCACCAGATCGCCGATCTTCTGATCGGTGCGCGGAAAGACGACAGTCTTATATTGCTCCGTACGACCGAACATATCGGCGCGGCTGCGTTTAGAGAAGCCTTCTACCAGCACTTCAACCGTCTTACCGATCTCGCGTTGGTTGGACTCAAGGGACAGTTGGGTTTGCAGCGCAATGATCTCATTGAGTCGTCGGATCTTCTCTTCTTCGGGGATATTGTCCGGCAAGTGCTTATGCGCGTACGTGCCCGGGCGTTCCGAATACTTAAACATAAAGGCGGAGTCAAAGCCCACCTCGCGCATAAGGCTCAGCGTCTGGGCGTGGTCTTCGAGCGTCTCGTCGTGGAAACCGCAGAAGATATCAGTGCTGATGGCCGCTGTCGGCAGGATGCGACGGATAGCTGCGATACGGTCCAGATACCACTCCCGCGTGTATTTGCGGTTCATCAGTTTGAGGATATGGTTCGATCCTGATTGGACAGCCAAGTGAATAAACTTACAGAGGTTCTTATGGCGACTGATTGCTTCGAGGGTCTTGTCGCTCATGTCCTTGGGATGCGAGGTCGTGAAACGTATCCGCATGTCGGGTACGGAATCTGCAACGATCTCCAGCAGGTCGGCGAAATCAACCACCGTACCATCTTCGCGCACGAACTTATAGGAGTTGACGTTCTGACCGAGCAGCGTCACTTCTTTATAGCCCTTGGCTTGCAGGTCTCGTACCTCATTGAGAATGGACTCCACATCCCTACTCCGTTCGCGACCGCGGGTATAAGGTACGACACAGTAGGAGCAGAAATTATTGCAACCGCGCATGATGGACACAAAACCGGAGATCGAGCGCCCGATACGCGCCGGGATAATCTGACGATAAGTCTCCGTCGTACTGAGTTCCACGTTCATCGCTTTGTGTCCCTGTTCGCATTGCGCCAGCAGGTTCGGGATATCGAGATAGGCATCGGGGCCTGCCACAAAATCCACGCCGTAGTCATCGATCAGTTCCTTTCCCATACGTTCCGCCATACAACCGATCACACCGACGATGGCTTTGGTCTTGAGCGCTTGCAGCCGATGGATCACTTTCTGCTCGGCGTTATCGCGAATAGAGCACGTGTTGAGCAAGATAATATCGGCATCGTCAATCGTCTCTGTCAACTGCGCATCCGTGGTCTCCAAAATAGCTGCAACGACCTCGCTGTCCGCGACGTTCATTTGGCATCCGTATGTCTCAATATAGAATTTTTTCATTATTTTTGCTCTAAAATTTGCACAATTCAAAAAAATGTAGTACCTTTGTCGTCGTTTTCGAGAAATCGAAGCGCGGGAAGTGGCGCAGCCCGGTAGCGCAACGGTCTGGGGGACCGGAGGTCGCGTGTTCGAATCACGTCTTCCCGACAAAAAGGATGGTTTGTAGCCATCCTTTTTTGGATGACAGATTCCAACCCGCGTGTTCTTCGCCACAAGGGCTCGATTATTTCGAATCACGTCTTCCCAACAAAAACAGCTTCGGCTGTTTTTTTATTTGAGCAAAGGCAGGTTCATCTCGGTGACTGCCTTTATTTGTATTCCTGTCAGTACCTGCTGCATGTCGGCGTTCTTCGTGATCAAACCGATCCACCACTCGGCTTCGTCCATATCGGCAAAGCCACTGACACGGAGGGCACAACCTTCGCCCCATACCGGCATCTTCTGCAGGTCAAAGTCACGAATCAAGAACTGGCTGAAGTTAAACAGCGCCACTTCGTACAGCAGGTTATTAAGCGCATCTTCGTCCGCCGTCGGCATGATGAGCATCACCACAGACGGCTGTTTGCGGTCTTCGGACCACTCCTGCGTGGTACCGCTATCGTCCGTATCGTCTGTGCTGTCGGAGGTCTTTCCGCGCAGGTCGGACAGGTCACTGGTCGCGCCGCCTTTCTGGCTCTCCATACCCTGCCCCATCATCGCGAGCATGTCCTTGGCCATCGTGCCCAATTCGGTCGAACCGTAGTCCGCCACCAGCTCTCTGAGTTGTTCAATGAACGCGTTCTGTCCTTCGGTGCGCGCTACCGCCACGGCGTTGAGGAACAGGAAACGCGGCATGAGCCGGCTCTGCGGATACTCGGTCTTAGCATATTGTTTGTTAGCTTTGACAGTAGCATATTCGCCTTTGGTGTAAGCAGCATAGGTCGCAGCATAAAGCGAGTCCTGCTCGGCAAGCATCTTAAGCATCCGCGCGATATAAGCGGTGTCGTTCCGCAAGGCCCTCAGTCGCTTCTCTTCGAAGATCTCTTCCAGACTCGGATGTCCGGTGAAGCGCTCCACGAGTTCGCGCAAGGTCTCTTCCGCCAGGTCTTCGTCCTGCAGTTTATCGAGGTAGATATAATAGAGCGCAATCATCGCTTCGCGCCACAGGCTGTCGCTGATGGCGTAGTCCTCCTCGGTCTTCGGAATCTGCTGCAGGTAATACTCAGGCTTATGGATATCCGTCTCCTGTTTGGGGATCATGGCGAGCGAGTCTTTCGCCAACGAGTCCATCGAAAGGGAGTCTAAGCCTTCCAACTCCTCCTCGTACGCACTGCTCATCGGATCTACCGTCACCTGTTTGTTCTTTCTGCGCCAGTTATCTTCAAGCGGTCGGTTGCCCCACCGGCGACGCCATTCCTGCTGTCCCTGTTTAATCAGTTGCGGGTTATAGAAATACCACTCGCCCTTCTGGGTGCCGGCTCCGCCTAACATATTGGTCGTATTGACGCTGATCAGTTCATTGTCGCCGCGTTCCAACTCACGGGCTTCCTGCGCGGCCTTGATCGAGTCTTGTTTCTCCGCTTCGATGAGGTCGGCAATGATCTTATCGACAATCGCGCGCTGCTTTTCTTCGGGCATATGTCCGAGTCGTTGGAGCGAGTCCTGCAACTGGGCCTGCGTATAGGCTACAATCAGTTCGTCCAGCACCTCCGAGCGTTTCTGTATCCGCTCATACTCGGGGTTCTCCGCCGTGAGGATGGTCACCGCCTCGCGGTAGCACGGCTGTGCCGGCACATAGTCGCGCATCTCAAAATAGATATCGCCTGCGCGTACGAGGATGGCTGCTTTGGCTGTTCCCGCCTGAGTGGACTCGGCAATCGCCGTTTCGTACATCTCCAGCGCCTTGGCGGTATCATGCGCCGCCCAGTAGATATTTCCCATCGTACCGTAGATCTGATCCAGACGGTCTTTGTATTTCGACTGCTTGGTCATCGTGCGTAGTTTACGCAGACTGCTCTTGCCCCCGAGTTCCGCCATGCGGATGCGGGCATTGAAATCCATCTCATTGGGCGGTGCCATCCGCACTACACTCTTATAGGCTTGGATGGCTTCGTCGGTTTTGTTCTCCCGCTCGTACAACTGACCCAGCACATACGCAAAACGCGGACGGTAGATCTTGCGTTTCTCGTTCGGCAGGGCAATCTTGACGAACGGCAGGGCGTCATGATAATGCTCTCCATGCAACAGCACATCTGCCTTGACGGCCGAATAGAGCTTGGCGTGCTTACGGCTGAGCGCATCGATCTGCACGCGTTGTAACATATCTTCGGCTTCGTACTGCCAGCCCATCTCGGCGTACGCCCGCGCGGTCCATAACTGACATTGTGCGATCATGTCGGGATCGTTCTGGTAGTGGTTGATGACATAATTGAAGGTACTGACAGCCCCGAGGAAATCGCCTTTATGGAACTCCGCCTGGCCGAGTCGCAGCCATGCCAGATTCATATTCTTATTGAATTCCTCCGATTGAAGCCACAGTTTATATTCGGGATCGTTCGCCTTTTTAGGGTTACGTTTCGGTTTGGCTTTGATAGAATGCAACTTGATGCACTTACGGCATTTTTCGATGGTCTTATCCATCTGGGTAGCACCGGCCTCCGCAGCCGTATGATTGGAGACAGGGTAAAGGTTCAGGATACGACTGTAGTCGTCGGTATTCGCATCGCGGATGGCTTTCAAACCCTCGTTGTATGCGATGTTTCCGTTATAAAGGATGTTGTATTTAACTTTCGTTTGATGGAACGAACGAGTGGCCCACGTGTTTTTTTGCGTGGAGCAGCCCGTAAGTAGCATTACCGCGAGCAAGAACAGGACACTATTATTTAAGACCTTTGACATGACTCTGTGCGGCAATAAATTCCTTCAAATAGAAGGGTTCATAGTAGGCCAAATCGATGGATTTGGCATTTGTGATTTGTGATTTATGATTTGTGATTTGTTCAGCTAACGCCCCGACATATTTCGCTTCGGGTACGATATCGGGCACATAGTGCCAGTTCAGTTTGGTGAAGATTTGGGCACATTTTGCGGCTCCGTCCCCGAAGTAGAAAACATCTTCCTTTCCTGCATAGAGACTCTCTTCGTTCTCCACTACGACGGCTTTTGTTTCTCCATCAACCATCGTATAGATTTCCATTCTGCGGGCATCTATCATAGGTATCAATATGCCTTCTTTGACGCCGGATGCAAGTTTAAGTACTTCGAGTGTCGGTACGGGAATCAGGGGTACATTCAGACCGTAGCACAAGCCTTTGGCCGTGCTGGCACCGATACGGAGTCCGGTATAACTGCCGGGACCTTCAGACAACGCAACCGCCTCTATAGAGAAGCCTTGCTCCCGCGCAAACGAGAGCAGTTCTTCTATATAGCGAGGTAGCAACCGCGCATGGTTGCTACCCTCCAGGCAAATACACTGTTTGATCGGCGCGCCATCCTTGCAGATGGCGGCCGAACAAACCGATGTACTAGTTTCGATACATAGTATCGTCATGCGTTATTACAATTTATTAGCTTCGTAATCCTTCTTCACTTTCTTGGGGAAGTTGAAGTGGTAAGCCAGTTTGATACCTGCATCGAAGTAACCGACTTTGTCTGCGAATGCATGCGTAGCGGACAATACGTCCAGATGCGCTTTATCCGTATCGGTCGGAGCTGTCAACTTGAACAGACCTTCCGCATTGGTGGCGTTCTTGTAGGTATTGAAGACGCTGTAGTTCGCATAAGCACCCAGACCGAGCGAGTTACCGGATTTGAGAGTCCACTCGTAACCGATCTCAGCGGTCAGCATGATGTTGATATTGAACTGGATACCGTTCTTCTCCGTCGGCTGCTGTCCGGTGTAAACACCGGTAACGGGGTTTTGCTCCACCGTGACGCCGGTCTCCGGGAAGTACGCAGAGATTTTCGTATCAGCGTGTTC
>Ga0247611_10007594_pt1 | contig 13555 bp, 12 predicted proteins | sample 177DNAGHGhighgp2_FD_192422 | JGI IMG/M metagenome (GOLD analysis project Ga0247611, IMG submission 192422) | Sheep rumen microbial communities from Palmerston North, Manawatu-Wanganui, New Zealand - 1770 DNA GHGhigh gp2 | ecosystem: Host-associated > Mammals > Digestive system > Stomach > Rumen... | reverse complement strand
ATACGATGACACAAACCGTTCGCCGTTTGTGGGCAATTCTATTCCCCAATGCAGATTTGTCAATGTTTACAGTTGATGAGACAATTGAGATGATTGAACGTGAATTGACATCAAAGGGCTTCCGATCTGTAATTCTGTATTATGGATACAGAGAGAAATCGACAGCAGACCTATATGAGATCATCCGTGGTTATAACGACGATAAGCACGTTGTCGTCGCATTGTATCTGGATTATATCAAGCGAATTCGTTCTGCACGTACTGATGCTGCAGCAATGCAGTCTGAAAAGTCTGAACTGCATGCAATTATGAACGAACTGAAAACCATTGCATCTCAATTTGATATTCCTGTCGTGTCAGGACACCAGTTGAATAGAGCAGCGGCTCAAGCGATTGATGATATCCGTAGACAAGGTGGATTCAATAAAGCTTCTGAAGCTCTTGGCAGATCCCATATCGGAACTGCATGGGAGATTATGGAAGTTGCAGACTGGTTGGCAGAAATGAATATTGAGAATAATGGTGAAACCAAGATGCTGTATATTGATGCAGTGAAGCAAAGAGATGTTGATTCGAATGGTACAGATGTTCGTATCACAACGATTCGTCATCCGTTCCTATCTCCAGAATCATTTGCATTGCGTACAGATATGAATGAAAATTGTTCGATATCAATTCCAGTTTATCACGGACAACAACAGATCAATTATATGGCAAATATTTAATTCACGAACGTGTATATTATTAATTTGACAAAAGGCCACAATGTGGTATCTGGCGTCAAATTATAATAAAAGGAGGAACATCACATGGCAATTGAGAACTATCAAACGAGGGTTCTCGGTCCGATTGAGACGGTGGACTATGCGTCAGAAATGATGCATATCTATCGCCCTGAGAATTTGCAGAGTGAACCGATGGTCGGTCTGCGTATTCTTCTCAGGGACCTCAATGCCCGCGTGACAGATCCCGCCACAAGACTGTCACAGATCGACGCTTACATGGCGATCGGTCCGAATTGTGGTAAGATGCTTTTCAAATCCGGGTGCATCTTGAGAGAGGCTATGCCGAATGATCTGAATGGATCTATGGACGGTTTGTGGCTGATCACTTTCCCGGTACCGACATCAGTTCTGATGTCTCAGCTGAACAACATGTCGAATGTACTCACGTATATGAGACAGAACCTCGGTATTGAATCAACTGAGATCATCGACATCAATGTGTCCGGCCGTTGTCCTGTTGCTGAAGAGGCTAGTAGAATTGCGTCTGTACAGATTGTATCTCCGTACGACATGGTTCTGGCATCTCCTGGCAACAGCCCGTACAAAATCGGACATATCATCAGAATCAACGATCAGTTCGCTATGCTGAGAACCAGATTCGACTGGACGCGTTTCCGCACTCCGGGACGTGTTGACTATCATGTCAGCGACATCATGCTTCTGTCTCAGCTGATGAGCGGAATGTTCGTTAGATAATCACAAGGAGGAACATGCAATGATCTACAACACTAACCCCGAGTTTAATCCGGATTACCCGCAGTCGAACGGGATGGGATTCGAACAGTATTGCTATCAGCAGGCAATGCCGTCGATGGAGTACTACTATGCTGGCGGAAACAATGTTTTCCAGATGCCGACAGGTAATACTGATCCGTTCTCCAGACGTAACCAGCCTGTTGTTCCGCAGGCTGCTCCTCAGAATCCGTTTGTCCAGCCGCAGAGCACCCCGCAGGTTCCTGCCGCAGGTTGGGGATTCAACCAGCTCGCTGAAAGCAGAAGAACACTGGGTCCGGCACCGCAGGTACCGCAGGCTCCGACATTCGGTATGAGCGCACCGACTCAGCCGCAGGTAAACGTCAATCCGTGGGCACAGCTTCCGCAGTTTGATGGATGGTCTATGCAGCCGATGAGTTATGCTCCGCCGGTACCGCAGTTCGATCAGTCTTGCATCAATGCGGCACAGCAGCATCGTGGTCTGTTCTATGAGCAGCCGCAGTACGCACCCTGTGCACAGCCGAACATCGACTGGGGTAGAGGTAACAACACGCTTGCTATGTCACAGCCGAGATATCAGCCGGTCGACTTCCCGCCGATGGCACAGCAGCCGACAACGATGAGCTGGCTTGAGCAGGTAAAAAGCAACTTTGCAATGAAGTAATTCGAAAGGGGGATTCCGTATGGCAGAGGTTAAATTCCGTTCTCGCCTGGCGGAACTTCCTACAGAAGTACGAGAGGGTTTGGCGGAGGTGTCATATCAAATCGGTATGACACCCTCAGCCAGACGGCAACGGTGTATCGACGTTCTCAATAAGTATGATGTTCCCTTCAAAGATATCGGAACCGGAACCAATCGGTTCATTATTCGCCATTCCGGATATGCGGTAAAGATTGCACTTGATCGCGAGGGTGTTGCGGATAATAAACAGGAATGGGTCATGAGTCCGACATTGGCGCCTGACGCAGCACCTGCACATGAGATAACGAGAGGAGGCCACCTTTTGGTGGCCTCTTATGCACCGGCTTTTACATCTTATTCAGAATTTATCATGTATCGTGCCAAGATCGTGAAGATTCTGGAGAGATGGGGTAGTCGTTTCCTTCTCGGTGATGTAGGGATCACCAGTATCAACTATGCAAACTGGGGGATCCTGCATGGTGAACCCGTTTGCATTGATTATGCGTACGTATTTCCAGCAGACATGGATGTGTTCACATGTGTATGCGGATGCAAACATATGACATTTACAGATACGACATTCACACAATATCAGTGTGGTAATCCGAAATGCAAAATGAAATATACGGATAGAGAACTTCGAAATCGAATCTCACAGGATGAAAGATTGAAGCTCTTTTCGAATGTGTCTAAGAATGCAATCGAAATGACGACTCCAACGAAGATTGTTGAAGTTGATGACAGTCTAGTACAGCGGTACGTAGATCCCGATGAACCGAATCCGTATGTGACAGCACAAGCGTATATCGATCAATTTGGATTCCCGCCTGATCCGACTATGTTTAGGAGAGGAGAACTTTAAATGTTATACACAAAATTCATGAGAGGCTGTGGGAGCGATTCCACAGCCAATGATGAGAAGATCGCTGAGTATACCGGTGAGATCAAGAACCTTCAGACAAAAGTTGATGAACTGAAGGAGCAGCTCGATAATGTACAGCCTGAAATCGTTCAGTCCGTCATTCGCACGGAGAATGAATTCAATGAAGTCATTGAAACGCTGATCGATCTCGGCAATAAGTACTTCAGTGATGTACCACTCACGTCTGTCCCGGGACCGATGCTGAAAAATGTTCCGATGTCACTGATGAAGTCTATCCGTCTGCTGAATACACATTCCGAATATCCGGATATTCTGAATCCGGCGATGATGCTGTATTTGTGCTGCCTGGAAGATCCGGCAGATGCAATCGGTCGTTATCTCGAAATCATCAAAGAACTTATGGATGACAATGCGCAAGCCATTCATGATGATGCCGTAAGATATATGGAATCTCTTCAGGATGATGACGACGAGATCGAATCCGAGGAAGACGATACTGATCTGAGCGAAGCCGGAGATGTTGCATCACCCGGTGAATATCTCGAAGAAGATCATGAGTTCGACAAAGCTTTGATTGAGGATACGAACGATGACGATGATGATCGCGATGTTCCTGATGAAGCTGACTTCGAAGAATATCCTGAAGTCAATCCGGATGAAGTCGATGTGATTGTGGAGGATGAAAATGTCTGACGAAAAGAATATTAAGTTCACAGGAGACCCCGTCGCTTTTGACGGGGTCGAGGGTAAGCGTGACCCGAAGACCGGTAAAGGCCGTTTCGATCTGATTCCGACAGAGGTGTACTATCCGCTGTTCTCGAAAGCGGATCATGATTGGCTGTTTGACTGCCATCCAGCATCAATTCTGATGTCAATTGCGGATGAGAAATTCATTGACGCGATTATCAAAATGACTATCTATGCATATGCCAAGCACAATGAAGATTATGTCGCGTCGAGTTCGGAATTCTGGAACGGTGTATGGCCGATGCTTCAGGATCTGGCTATCCATTTCCAGAAGGGTGCCGAGCATTACGGCGAACGCAATTGTCAGAAGGGCATTCCGCTGTGGAGTTTCAAAGACTCAGCAATGCGTCATGCAACACAGGTGTTCGAAGGTAAGACTGATGAGCCTCATAAAATCTCAGTTATCTGGAATTGCTGGCTGGCAGCATGGACTGTGATAACATCCGACAAGAAAGGTGATACTGATAAATCCGACAAAACATCCATTGACATGGTATTTAAGATCCTCCGTGATCGACGCAAAAATGCTAAGGAAGAATTGTTCAAATTAAATTCAGATTCTCCGGAATTTAAAGAGAAAAAGAATGACATTGATGAAATGAAGAAGTTCATCAATAAGCTTTCACAGCTTTCCAACGAACTGAAGATTCCGGTTGTTACCGTGAAACAGGTTTCATATACCCGCGAAGAAGTCGAAGCAATCAAGAAGGAAGCTGCTGACAAAGCGATCAAAGATTTCCTGAAAGACAGAAGTTCTGAAAATGTTGATCGCATTATTAAGGAAATCGGTTCGGAAGTCATCATCGACATACTCACAACAATTCCTCTGGCTGAACGTCAGCTCCGTCAGCTCTTCGACAAACGGTTTGTCGACCTCATGAGTACCCGGGAAGGAAAAGCACGCGCCAGATGGTTTTATGGTCCGGATGATCTGTTCAATGATCTGATTGAGCGGGTTGAGAAAAAGGCTGGCTTTGGTATAGATTATCAAGACTATCTGCCGTTGCTTATAAAACTCAATACTGTTTACGGAAATTACCTTCAGGAGAAAAATGATTCTAAGGAGAAAACCTCTGAGCAATAAATATATTATTCTCCAGAAAGGAGATGATGTATCATGATCTTATGTTCAAAACGAGTCTTTCTGAATGTATTGTCACAGCTGATGGACTTGAATAGTCTGCTGAATGCAAACTATTTCATTCTGGATGCGAGACCTGCTGTCACAACTGGTGTACCATGGGAAGATAATAACGGGCTTCCGAAATTGAATGAGTATGGTGAATTGTGTTATGACTCAACACCATCCTTGGATTTCACACGGGGTTCTACAATGACGAAGTATTTCATTAAGTATGAAGACGTGTTGAATCCGGCGCCATATCTCACAATTCTGCAAGCTGGTATCCACAATGATTATTCCACACCGCATGACAAGTTTAAGAACTATCTTATGGAGACTGATACGCAGATCGCAGTGTATCAGTTTCTGTTCATGTCGAAGCTTCAGGGAAATGGTTTGCAGATCCTTATTATGACCGATGATCAATCGATGGAAGATTTCGGAGACTTGATTGCACAGTATCTGTCACAAGTCTTTGGTGCTGACATTACATTCTTGGATCCGAAATATCGTACAAAGACAAAAGGACAACTTCAGTATCCGGGTAATAAGGCATTCGCTGAGAGACACATCCGGGAATTAAGAGACGTACAGTTGTTGGCAAATTTCCAACAAGCAGTATCATCTGCACGATTTGGAAACGCAACGAATAATCTCATGCAGTTCCTGAATCCAATGGAGTTTGAACAGCTGATCTATCTGTATAATAAACTCTTTCCGGAAGCACCATTGCAACCTGGAAAGTATACAACCGATCATATCAAACGTATTATCATTGGGCGTGTATTGAAGAGCATTGGCGTAGACGGTAAAGAAGACATGTGGGATGTACCTTGGTCTGCGTTTGACGAAATGGCCGGCTTGTATTCACCGGAAGCAGACTTCTCCGATATATCGTAAGTGATGGGGCGCATATGCGCCCCACCATTTTTTTTTTTGATTTTGATTCTATCAAAACGAAAACGTAACAATTTCCAGGAAAGGAAGGTTTTTATGTTAACACTTCAATCTCAGAAATCGCGTTCAAAGAATCCGATGTCGGAGTATCTACTGAAGCTTCAACTGATTGTCAGCAATGCTGAATTCAAAAATATGGAAGAAGCACGTAAATACGAAACTATGGAGTCGAAACTCGAGGGTGAAAAGTATTGTCGTGCAAAGAATGGAACTGATATATTCGAATCATATGACTATGACGGGAGAATGGTTTATTCAATTCTGCTCGATTTCGGATTTTCGTCCGATGTAGCATACAAAATGATCCAAGATGTACAGATCATTCCGCAACCTATTAAGAACAAACTAAAAGAATTCCAGCGTAAAGTATTCATTGCGAAATACTCCGAACCAAACCCATATTATGTTATGCTTACCGGTGTTCCATTCCCAGGATCTGCAAAGTATCCAGCTGATCCAATCGTTGCAATTCCGGATGAATTTTATCAAGCATATCGTTCTGACAGTGTGATTACTGAAGGAATGGCTGTACATGAGATGCCAAAGAAATATCAGGATTTATTGATGAACAGTCCTTATTATCAGAAACTGCTGAAAGAAAATCCTGGTGCGAAATATCTGAAGTATATCGGATCAAAAAGCATTCCGATTGAAACATCTCGTATGGCAAAAGACGGCGAATTGATGAAAATTGATATCAATCATCTGACAACGAATCATGGTGTATTCGGAACGGTTACAGTTGAGCCGGATATCATTCATCTATTCACGAATGTTTATGGTGAAACACGTCGATATGTATATGACACATTACGGGGTGACTTTGCGGATATTTATCCGAACTATAATGACTTCATCCGGTTCCTGACAATCTATATGTCGATTGGTGGATGCATGAATGAATTGATGCGTAAATCCGTGTCAATGATTCATATGAATACATCTACTGCAAATGATTTCTTCATGTTGTATGGATTGCCATCAGTCATTATGGAAGGTCCGTCCATGATGTCGTTCTTGAAACAATTCAGATTGATTCTGATGGATAAAGGAACCAATGTTGTTTATCGTGTGAAGGATCTGATCGGATACGAGTACACCGATATCTACACACTTGTCATGGTCAAACAACAGGTGTTTGATGATAATGGCAATCCAGTATATAAAGATGGTAAACCGGTTCAGAACATTGTGTTCCGTAGACTCGGAACAACCGCTGACAACACGTCATATTTCAAATATAAAGACCGAAAAGAAACCTACACATTGGATGAAATTACGTCTGGAGATCCACGTTGGTGGAATACACCTGAAGTGGAACAGATGCTGAGTGACATGAATTACACACTATCAAACTCCAAGTACATCCAACTGTCAACGCATATGTCAATGTCTGATATCTATTGGCAATGCATCATTCTGATTCGTGGGTTACTTGATAATCGTTTCGAGACACAATATACCAATCTGAATATTGGTATATTGCTTAAGGATGATAACAAGGTCTCCGTGTTTGAAGCAGTTCTCATTCTCGAGATTCTGATGAATTGGCATATTAACACATCAGCTGGTCGCACACTGCGTGGAGATATGTATCTAATGGATACACGTATTGACGGCGTGGGTGTATGCCTGGATTTGTTCTTTGATGGTTTGAATGAAGATGGTACACCAAAACCACTTGTGATTGGACCTCGCATAAATCCAAATGATCCAGATAGTCCGCGCGTTCCACATCCGTTCAAGATCAGTTCATTCAATTTCGATCTGAAACGGTTAAATCCGGAATTTTATGCATCGATTCAAGAAATGGATTATCTCGAACCTGATGTACTGATTCCAATGTTGGATGCTGTAATGGATCGTGAAGATCTGAACATTGGTGAAATCATTATGACACAATGCAAAGAGATCTATGACTATCTGGTTTTGAAACTTCGGGATACACGTACCATACAGCAATTCCGTCAAGTAACGGATGTGTTCAAAGAATTGTTTCTCGTCAATCCGATTCGGGACTCATGGTATATTGACGGAAATGCAACGATGAACATTCAACAATATCTGATGGATGAATATCATGTATCATTGTATGATTTAAATGTTCTTCATGATATCATGAAGGATGAGACACTTGACGTTCTTTATGATGGGGAAAAAGTTGAAATCAACATCGGAAAAGTTCTGAGTTATGAAACATATGACGAATTATCTGATCCAAAGTTTGTTGTTGCGTTTGAGAAAGCTTTAGACAATTTTGATTTCGATTTCACAGGTAAGATCGTATCCAGAAACATCAAGGTGAATTACAAGAACATCATTCGTGATACTGTTGAACTGGAATCCGGTAATGACATTGCTGGGCCAAAGACATTCGAAGTGATGTTATTCAGAGAAGATCCTGAGATGTATCGTTATCTGCGTTCCCTGAAGGACAATGGTGATTCGATTCTAATCGCAATTCGTTCAATCATAAAAGCGCTTGAGCAGTATACACAATCGACATTGCACGCATTGGAGTTCTCAGCACTTGGTCAAGAAGATTACTTCAAGATCCTGAAAGAAGTCATATCGTACTTCAAATCATACATGGTTGAATTCACAAAGGATGAGTTTGTGTTCATCTTTGATGGATTCTTTGATCAGGGTGGTAGTCCAAATATGTTGAAACTCCATGACGAGATTGCAAAGACTAAACTCAAAATGGGAGTCCAAGAGTCATTAACATTACATGATGCATCACACGCAAAGGTTCATGAACATTATGCAGATCGTGGTCTGATGAACATGTATGATGAAATGCTGGTGCGGCATCGTACAACTTATGCGAGGATTAAACAATTCGGCTATCCAATCAAGTTTGATGTCGGAAATCGAATTTCGTATGATGAACCTAGACCCATTGCAAACGACGAACGTCTGATATTCTCAATTTACGAGAAAAAAATAAACGGTTCGATTGTTCGTGAAATCACAATCTTTTTAGAGGATTAAAGAAAAAAATCATGGGAAAGGGGCGCACCACAGTGCGCCCCCTTCTTCCATATGTGGTATACAGTATTACTTTTTGCCGCCGCCGTTACCGCCAGAGTTGGTGTTGTTCGCAGGCTTCTTCTGCTCAGGGATCGACGCGTCTGCACCACACTTGATGCAGTGTGTCTCACCCTCCCGGATCTCAGCTCCGCAGCTGGGGCAGAAGGCATATGTCTTCGCCTGTGCCTGCGGCAGCTTGGAGCCGCAGCCAACGCAATAGCTGGCGCCGTCAGGGTTTTCGGTTCCGCAGTGAGGACAAAACTTTGCTGCCGCCGCGGATACATCAGTACCGCAGTGGCCGCAAAACTGCTGCCCGGTTGTTACGTTTTTACCACAACTCGGACACTTGAATGTCTTTGCCGGAGCAGTCTTTCGGGTTGTAGTTGTGGTTGTTGTAGTTGTGGTTGTTGTGGATGTCTTTTTCGCAGCATTGATACCCACGCCGGTTCCTGCACCGGCACAGCCACCGATCACCAATGCGGTGATGAGTCCACTTGTAAAGATCATTTTTATTTCCTCCTTAGGTAGTGGCTTGTATTATCGAAACGCGGAGAGCCACTCCTCCGCAATTTCGAGGATTTCGAATAAGCTGAGGTCAGCAACAGTTTCATCTTCTTTGGTTACTTCGACCTCGTCATCCGCAGCCGTAGCCATCTCACGCCTCGAGGTTACCCTCGGAGACGACCTCGTCAGCGACAAGGCCGTTGCCGTTTGCATCGTCCTTGTTGAAAACTCCAAATTTATCAAGTGCAAAATAGGTCAGTCCGCCGAAGGCGACACCTGCTGCGGTGCAACCTGCAACGATAAGGATTGTTTTTGTGGTCTCGTTCATAGTATTTTCTCCTTTGCCCTTACGGGCATTATATTCTTTTTGATAACCCAGAAGTTTAACTGGGACATGGCTATCCTTTACCTATCCGGATATCACCAGCCTAGTGATTATCCTTATCAGGTAGCATACAAAATGAACAAGGATTTGACCTGCCAAAGCTATTGCTAAGGCTTAATCCTTATTCCTTATTCACATTAATAATATATAGATAGAAAATAAGAAAAATCGGAAATATAGGGGGCCTGAGCCCCCTATATCCTTACTTCTGATTTGCAATAATCTCGGACATGTCCACAGTGGACACGATATGATTCAACTGATCTTTCTGCAGGTTATGTGATATCAGAAACATCTGTTCCATACCTAATGATGCCATCATATTTGACAACATCAAAATGAAGTCATCTCTGATAGACGAATCCAGATATGCATCAATCTCATCAACCAACGGAATGTTGTATTGTGTCATAGACGAAGCTAATGACAGTGACAATGCCAGTGATAGTAATGTTGATTCAGACTGAGAACCATATTTGATATCCGCAGAATGGTTACTTCCACATCGGAATGGAAGTGTGAATTGCGATTCATCAATGATGGGTCTCAATAACTCAATCTCGTCATCATACATCACATTCAACAATCTGTTTGCTGTACTGATAGCTCTATCAACGGTTTCCCTGATTGCCAATACAGGGATGCCTTTTGTGGATGATGTTGCTTCTGCAATCACTCTATATCGTTCGTCATTTGCTGTATGACTTTCAATCTCAGCAGATGTCTTCACGTACTGATCAAACGCTTTTTCAAGTCGATCAAGCTCTGATTGCAGAATTGAAGCATTATGTGTCATCTGTTGATATCTACTGTAAATCTGAGTATGTTCTTCAACTGCAGCATTGTGTTTCTCAACAAGCTTTGATAATTGAGAGATCTTTGTCTCAATGCTGTTGATATCTATCTTTTGAATGGAGGCAATCATCATTCTTTTTCTGTCACTATCGGATATCGTATTTGCCATTTGATTGATCTGTTGTTCCAATTGAAGTTTCTCAGCTTCTTTCGATTGGATTAACTGTTTGACCACATCAACATCATCACCAGTATCATTCGTCAATGTCACATTTTTCTTCATGACTTCCAATGTCTTTTGAGAATCAGTATATTGTTTGATGTACTGATTGAGCTGCTCCTGTTTCGTTGCTTCCTCAATCATATACTTCAGATATGAAACATCGATTCCAAGTTTTCCATTGAGGATATTTGTCATGATGGTTTTGATATTGAACATCTCTCGAAGATCATCCGGTAAATCCATACCAATCAAACGTTTGATCGTAAGCACGTTCTTGTACGCATGATCCATCTGTTCTAGATCATATCGTGTGAACTTACCTTTGGATGTTGCGTGAAATGCTTTGAAGTAAGTCTGTAATGAATCAGCCTGTTTCCGATACAAACAATTCGGATAGTGACAATCGGTTGGGATATCACCTTCGACAGATTGTAACATGGAATGAATATATGAAATGATCGATTTCTCTTTCTCAGAATCCATCAATGAAGCACCTTCAGTCATTAATACCGCAGATACATCAACATTCTCCAGAATCATCTTAACCAATAATTCGAGATGTTCATGTGTCAATGATGATGTGATTTCCTGACAAGATGTATTCACAGATTGCGCAACAGACATCATACCAAACATGAACTGCGATGATGCACTTACTGCAAGTTCGATATGAATAGAATCAATCTTATTCTTCAGATCTGCAACAAATCGAACCATTTCTTCATAATCCGATTTCTCTTTCTGAAGCTGCTGAATGATTGATTCGATGTTATGTTGTTTCTCATATAATCCATCAATCTCATTCATTAATATAGATCGGTCTGCTTTCAATTGAGACAACTGTTGATTGAGTTGAATCTGTTCATCAACTAACCGATCATATAGTGACGGATCGTATGTTCCACCCATTTCATCGACGGCATTTTTGTATGATGCACGCTGATTGTTGAGCTGATACAACTCACCTTCCGGATTCTGTTGTTCAATCGTCTGGATGGTTCCAACCAATGCATCCATACGGGATTTCATCTGTTGCAACTCATATAACATCTTATCGTATTCAGCACGTTTCGTATCCAGTGTTGCGAACAGCGTTTCATACGAGCCATATGTCTGCAAGAGATATTCTTTGGTGTGATTTAATGATGTAATCAGTTTATTCGTGAAACGATAATCATCCGTTGCAAGCTTGTGAATCTTATCATAGATATCAATACCCAACGCTTTGTTCAACAGATTCTTGCGTTGCGTCACACCCATTCCGGCAAATGATGTCAGATTCGTTCCATTAATAATAAACTGGAATTGATACTTATTTATACCCATGATTTTCTCTATTAACGAATTGAATGCCGTCACACCACCACTTGGATTTAACTCTTCACCATTGTGAACAATCGATGATGACACTGTATGCGATTTTCCGGTAGGACGATATGTATGTGTGATCACATACACCTTACCATTGATCTCATATATGATCTTCTTACAACCGATTTCACCCGGAAGGATCAATGATAAATCTCCACGTTCATCACCAGTCAGATTGATGGATGAAAACGGATGATGTTGTTGGATCATAACAGTTTTTCCACAACGGTTTTTACCATAGATCTGGATGATCGGTTGTGTCATTTTATCATATTTGAACTCGATCTCACCGAGACCAGTAGCGGCTTTGACACCGATAAAGTTCACCAATTTCAAATAAACAATTTTCAAGTTATTCAGTCCTTTCAGTCGTTATCATAAAAATAATATATGCTTATAATATTATTATCCAGAACGCATATATTGTTTTTGTGGATGGGAGAGTGTATGGCTTGTCATATGGTTCAATCATCTAATACATTAAGAACGAAGGAGCGATATCCAATGAGCGAAGAAAACAAAATCAACTATCCGGAACGCCGGAAACGTTTCATGGAAACGTTCAAAGGAGACCCCGTGCTGACTGAGACATTGCCGAAGTTGGCTGCACAACTCTTTTATGATGAGTTTGGTGCAAGTATTGCGGATCCTGCAGCAATCCCGGTGGTATGGACAACGGCGTGGCAGCATATCATGAACTTTGTCCATGCACAAGAAAGCGAGCAGTTCGCAATTTCAATCTGTGGATTCACACTGCAGTATGTCACGGAGTTTTCGGAATCTGATAAGGCGCGGAATATTGTCCCGGAGCTTTATCATGAGTATATTCCGATCTTCCGTAAGAAGGATCACAATGTGGTTCCCGGATGCGAGTACAACGCTGAACTGTCTGCGAAGTATAATGACTGGCGTACTGTGAATCTGACAGAGACCATTGACAAGGTTGAGAGAGATGTGTTCGAAGAGTGTTCTACCAAATGGGGCCTGCATCTGATGATCGCAGCAACGATCTTCCCGCTGGTTGCAGCAATCTATTCAGCAGGTGTTCATATTGCGTTGGAAACCGGAAAGCCGGTGAACATGTACAACTGGTTTACAATCACTCCGCGCAATAATGACAAAATCATCTTGACTCCTCTGGCATCTATCAAGCAGGGTCTGAAAGATGACAACAAACGCGGTGGCATCACCGGATACTAATTGAATGTATGGGGCGCTTCAGCGCCCCATCATAATATTTTTGAAGGAGGTAATTTGCATGATACTCAGTATCAACATCAAGTCCAGTGCGATTGTGAACACCGATATCATTTCCGATATCAATAAATTTCCGAACATCGAAGAATCTGCTGC
>Ga0247611_10007592_pt1 | contig 13555 bp, 2 predicted proteins | sample 177DNAGHGhighgp2_FD_192422 | JGI IMG/M metagenome (GOLD analysis project Ga0247611, IMG submission 192422) | Sheep rumen microbial communities from Palmerston North, Manawatu-Wanganui, New Zealand - 1770 DNA GHGhigh gp2 | ecosystem: Host-associated > Mammals > Digestive system > Stomach > Rumen ... | reverse complement strand
TCGCAACGCGTCGGGTGGCTATAGATACTGGTCTGGTCGCCAGAACCGTTCGCATCCGCGATATCGAGGTGTATCCACTGGATACGCTCTGCTTCTTCGGCAACTGCCTTACGACGCGGTGCCGGAGCAGATGCATTGAACAGCAAGGTGCTTCCGAAGTTCATCATACCGGTTGCAGAAGCCTGATACGAGAACGGCACAGCCGGCATGATCACCTCAGGAATCTCCTGGATATATCCGCCGTCCTGTTGCAGAACGGTGATGGAGATATCCTCTGGTTTCGGTTCACCGATGAATTTACCCATCTTAGGCGATACCACGATGTTCCAACCGGAGTTAGCCTTATCATCGCCGGTGCGCTGTACGGCTACCGCATCGCCTTCGGCTATCGTTACCGGGAAACAGTATTCACGATAATACTTCGAACCCGAGTATATCTCATAGCCCTTACCTCCGGCAATAGTGGTATTACTGAGGGCTACCCAGTTTTCGCCACTCTCGCTGACACCATTCGTTGCACGGTTAGCCTCGCTGTATTCCTTCAGTTGCCACGACGATGCAGACGGCGTACTACCATCCGACATAATCACACCGGTCGTCGTACTCGAGCACGGCAGACCGAACTGATAGAACTTCGAGTTATCGGCAACCACGCGGCTGTAATAGGTGTTCGTCGCATTGATGGTACCGTTATTCGTCAGCACAGCTGCTGTCCACGGAGTCGTACGCAGAACGAGTTTGGTTACATTGAGCGTACCCGTTACCTTCAGTTCTGCTTCAGCACCTACGTAGATAGCCTTAGCCGACTTCGTTCCGCTTACCGTCAGTGTTCCGCTGTTGACGAAGACGATACTATTCTCATCCGTTCCGTCCAGCGTAGCGTTAGACTCATACACATGCGGTATGGTGTACTTACGACGGCTTACTACAGCATCCGTCTTATCTGTGACGGTAATCGTCAGTTGCTCATCCGCTGCCTTATCGTGCGTAAACGTAATCGTACGATCTGCATTACACAATGTGCCATCGCCGGCAGCTCGGCGGTACTTGACGCCATTAATCGTGTACGGCCACTTCGACAATGTCAGCGGGTTGGCATTGATTGTCAATGTCGTTGCCGTTGCGCCTACGATATCCAGATAATCGCCCGTTTCATCCAATACGAAAGAAGCAGTATAAGTAGCTGTTGCCGTAACCGAGAGCGAACGCGGATTGTCGGTATTATCGTCGTTCCAATGATCAAATCTATAACCATCGTCCGGCGTAGCCGTCAGCGTGGCGGTTGCCCCATAGTCATAGGTGCCGCTACCGGAAACAGAGCCATTCCCCGCAGACGCGCCTGTAATAGTATATTGATTGAGCGTGCGCGTGAAGACAGCCTGAATATCATCCTTATTTCCGGTGATAGTAGCCGGCAGATTTGCCCAATGATCAAAGGTATAAGTGTATTGCGCAGTTGCAGCCGTCGGAGTAGCCGTCACCGTCTTCTCGTCCACGGTAAAGGTATTGCTGCCTTCCGCTACAGTTGAGCCATGCGGGATATTGGTGAGTGAGGTCGGGGATACCGTACCATAATCCGTATTATTCGAAGCGATAGTTAATGTATATCGCTTCGTGCGATATTGAGCAATATAGTCCTTTGCTTCCGATACGGTACGAATGACGTCATCCCAGTTAGCAAACTCCTCGGACTCCGATTTATCCGGCACACTCGTAGGGGCAGTCGGTTTAGATCCATAAGGCAGCACCTGCGGGTCTTTTAAGTTATCGCCCTTATAGTCCACAAAACGGATGGTATAAGAACGAAGCGTTGTGTTATAGGTTGCCGTATAGGTTTGGTTCTCATCTGCATTCGTTATAGCAGGAGACCACGCGTTGAAACTATAGATATACTGTGCATCACTCTCGCGGGTTGGATTAGCCGGAGGCGTAGGAGCCGTCCCGCGCAACACTTTACCGGTAGTGATGGTCGTTCCGTTATAGTCTGCAAAACTGATAAATGCCCATTTGATAGTTTGGGTATATTGCGCCACATAGGTCTGGTCTCCTTTCACGGCGGTCAAGCCCGATGTTCCAGTCTGCTGGTTCTTCCATCCAGAGAACGTGTAGATATAAGTATCGGTCGGATCTACGCGCGTAGGAGTAGAAGGATCGCCCGTGTACGAAGGAGTAACATTATAGTTCACTTTCTTCGTTTCCAACTCGGTATTATCATAGTCCAGGAACGTTACATCATACTGGCGAGTATTTGCAGTATACTGAGCAGTATACTCTTTAGCCGCACTTACCGTCGTAATCGCCGGCGACCAAGTGCCATTCCACGTAAAGGTCTGCGATGCAGTCGGATCCTTTGTAGGCGTACCTCCGCTATAGGACGGCGTAGCACCGCTCTCCCAGTTCTTCGACTCTAATACTTTACCGTCATCGTTTTTAAAGGTAATATTATACTTAACCGGGTTAGATACGAAATGCGCCGTGAATGTAGTAGCTGCCGTTACTATCGGCAGATTGTCATTCGAATAAACAGTACCTGCACCTCCAATCTGCCATCCATCCCATGCATAGCCGGATTTAGTCGGTGTTGCACCTAACCATTTCGGCTTTGTTCCATACCCCATTGTCGTATTCGTTGTGCTTCCGTTAATACTCCACGATATGGTAACATTTTTTATCATCCAACACTCAGACCCTGCACTGTATTCATAACAGTTATATTTGCCATTATGATCCGCCGTAATAGATTGATATATACCTGCTGCAACCGGAGTTGGATTAACCTCCCACCAATAGCACTTCTCATCCCATATAAATATTCTTTCCCCAGTCTCGCTATCATAATAGAGATTATCATCATCCGGCCAACTATCGGTAATTTGAACCAATGCATCCGGTTTCGCATAATAGTTATCGTATTCATCTACAAAAAATACGCAACCATCCATCTCCCAGCACTGCCAAGCGTCATCAATATAGGTCCATGTTTTGGCTGCTTCAGTACCTGCAGAAGCAGTGAACGTACCATTCCCATTCTTCAGTTTTGCGGGATCAATAGTCAACTCCGTCTTGTTCGTTCCTCCTTGGATTAAGAAATAACTCTTTTTTGTTCCGGTAGCTGCCGTGGTGTAAACTACTTCGCCGGCATCTTCATTGGTGGAGTGAACATTTGCTCCACTAGCAGAGGTGTAAAGGCCGCCATTACCCTTGATATTAATCTTGCCATGTACGAAAACCTCCGCATCCTGGACTGCTATACTCTTACGTGGGTTCGTTGTCCCCCATGACGGTGAATACGTTGCAAAATAACGTGTTGTTCCTGTCCATTCGGTAGCATCATAAGCCGTTACCGTCACGCCATTTATGAGTGCGGTACCTTCCTTATTAATAATTAACTTCGAGCCTGGTAGTAAGACTGCGTTTTGACCGATTCCCATCTCTCCATAATTCATCACAATAGTCATGTTGGTAGTGATGGGCAAATCATAATCCTTGGATGCCATATTGTAACTGGAAATCTTAATCGTTAAGTTTCCAATCGATGCGCCACTATTGATTGTCCATACACATTGGTCAGTTGCTTCGTCATAGTCTTTCATGACCCAAGTATCCTTATTCATATCATTATTATCCATGACGAACATAGAACCGGAAGTACCCACAAGCGCAATTGCATCATTACCCTGCACACCAAGAATAGATACATTAATATGGGTAGATCCCAAAGCGGAAGAACCCGGACGATAAGTAATCGGGCACTCAATACTTTGATAGAAATAATGAGTTACAGGGAATACTTTCTGACTATTGCCTATCAGGTTCGATGCATTTGTACCACCGCACCAGTCACCAAGTTGGAAGCCTTCCAAGCATGTGGATCCCTTCTTAGCATCTATCGTTCCTCTACCTGTCACAAAGCCCCAGCAGTTCAATCTCGCGCCATTCTCCAGACTGATATGCGAGCCTTCCTCCAAATGGATTTGACCATAAGGACCGGAAGCCATACCTACGTTGGCTCCATACTGACCATTCGCCTTTTGTTGTGCACTTGTCTCAATCGTACCAAGACTCGTGAGGTTGGCGCCATTAGCGAAAGTTAATTTACGGAAACGAGAGGGCGTAGTGCCGGAAGTTGTTGTCTCCGCTGCATTACCGATAGCCGTAGAAGCACCCTTGCCCGTACCGTCTTTGTATGGAATCAGCAAGGTTGCTCCGGAGGGAAGAACATAATCTCCGGCGGGCAATGTATAGTCTGCAATCATATAAATAACCTGTCCACTGGTAACAACCTGTAATGCCTCCTCAAGGGTTCTATACTTAGTAGAACCAATCTGGCAGACATAATTGCCACCCGGCAGGGCGATCTCATAGCGATAGCCTTCCGAGTATTCTGTACGTGTGTTTGCCAAAGCAGTTACCACCTTATCGCTTGCTGCATAGGTGTTCAAATTGGTACTATTGACATAATAGCCGCCATTAAGAACTACATGACCAGCCTTGCCGTTAGTGTTAATTTCTGCATAAGATGAACTTGCAGCACCTTTAAACTTACCATCGTTAACAGTCAGTTCCGGTTGCGCTACAGCTGTTCCCTGTACTTGTTGTGCAGCCACGCAGAGGGCAAAACCAGTTGTACCTGCAGCCGTAGCGGTATATTTACCGCCATTAATAACGGCTTTGGCTGCGACTGCGTAGTCACCGGCATAATCACCTGAAGCAATATTGCGTTTCGTTGCATTGAGGAACAATGCATACGCGGTTGTTCCGCTGGTTGTCGTTGAAGAAACAACATTGCCCTCATTGAGTTCTATGTCAGCATAACGCTTATAACCATGAGTAGCATTAATATCTACCGTTCCGTAGATACCAAACGCGTTTGCAGCCTTGGTATTATCCGAGTTGGTCGCTGTAACAGTGATTTTCGAGTTAGTAATGGTTGTCCTTTTGTCTGCCACTAAAACACCATAAGCGGTTGTCGTTTTGGAGGTCGCTGTAATATCGCATCCATCTATTGTAGTTCGTCCGCTTGAATAAATACCACGTGCTTCTGTCGTTTGATTTGTCTTTACAACAAACTTAGCATTCTTAAGATTCATAACAGCCGAAGCGCTTTTCGCTTTTGCAGCCGCTACAGCCGTAGTATTAGAGAACGCACCATAAGCGGTATTGGTCTCAGCCGTTACATTATACGTACCGCCATTAACAGTTACGTATGCAGAATCTGCGAATGCTTGGTCAAGACGACTCACCGCCTTATAAATCGTATAGGTTGCATCTGACCAACTGGAAGATGTTTTTTGTGCTTCAAAATTGGCCGTAGTGTATAGTAATGCTTTTGCATTGGCATACACGCCATAAGCGGTACTTCCGGAACCTGTCGTAACTGTTACATCCAAGTTATTCAGTTCGCTTTCTCCTCGATATGTAAAGCCAGTCCACGCCTGATTTCCTGCCGGGATATCAGACACGTCCGTACGCACGCCGTATGCCGTGTTAGTTGTTGCTGTGGATACAATTTTTGCCCCTGTTGCCGTTAGTCTACCTAAGTTGTAGATACCATCAGCAGTAGTGGTGCCTGTTGTTGCATAGAATTCACCACCTATTATAGTACAATTACCACCATTCGATACGGCACGAGCTGTCGTCGTTCCTGCGTTAGCAATAAACGTACCGCCATTAATATTAAGAGTAGCATAGCCTTCGCCGGCGGCACCGGCGGTACTAAGTCTGCGTTCGGCAGAGGTCTTATAAAGCGGGTTATATATGGTCTTGGAACGAGCAGAAGTACCTACAGCGTATGCATAGGTGGTACCTGTAGTAGCAGTGTATGTTCCGCTATTGATAGTTACCGTAGCTCCTCCTGCGTACTCGCCATAATACTTAGGCTGGTCTGCCTGGAATATCGTTTTGGCTGCTGTGGTAGCCCATACGCCGTATGCTGTATGATTCTTAGTCGTAGTGGCGTTCACTTCGCAGTCGTTGAGTTCGATATTGGCGAAATAGATAGCACCATGAGTGTCGTTGATATCACCTGTCGCATATACACCATACGAATAGTAATAGTTAGCAGTAGCGTTGACAACGGAGTTGTTGATTTGTATCTTGTCGTAGGTGTTGGTTTTAGAGTTATAACTACCGTTTGCCCAAACGCCATAGGCTTTTCGTCCCAAGGTTGATGCATTAATAGTGGCATTGGAGATAGTACCTACTGCGGCCGCTTTATTCGCATGTGAGCCATCGGTAGCAGTAGCATCCCCCATAGCCGCATTGCTGCAGCTGAAATAGATACCATAGGCAAGTCTTTCTCCATCGGCATTAGCCGTACATGTACTATTGATAGTACCACCTGTCATGGTCAGCACACCGTTGTAGCAACTGGATGCCGTTGTACTGGCGGAAGCACCCAGAAAGATACCGCGGGAGTTGGTATAAGTGGCTTTGGCTCCGATAGTACCACCGTTGATATTGACTTGGCTATAGGCGACTATACCGTAGATATTCTGATAGCCTTCCGTATATATTTCGCCGTTGTTAAATGTGATATTGATGTTGCTGCCTTGGTCTGACGCATGAAAAACGCCGTACGTATCGGCATAGCCGTACACTTCCACTTTACCGCCATTGATGGTGGCATTGGTATTGGCTTTTACGTTAATACCTACTGCTTTGCGTCCCGATGCTCCTTTGTTCTCTACATAGACGGTACCGCTGTGCAGCACGAGCGAGCCTGCATTGATATTCACACCGTAAGCGATGCCGGCGTAGGCATTATTGATGTTCTCTATGATACCGTTACCCTTGTTGTCTCTGATAGTGAGCGTCTTACCTGCACCATTGACATAAATGATAGAATTGTTACTCTTTCCGCTCAGTTTCTTACCGTTCAATTCAAGTGTGAAGGTGTTTGTTATCGTTTGATCGGAGGTAAGACCTGTTACATTCCTCATCAGCGTCAGTGTGCAGCCGGCATTGGCGGTCTTGTTGGCTTCTGCCAGACCCTCTGCCCAAGTTCCCTCTACCAACACAATGCCGGTAGAAGACGTCACGCGAACATCGAAATCTGCCGGTTTTACCACGAAAGCAGACAATGTAAATTCTTTGAATACGGGTACATCGTCATTATTCAGCATGGTGATGGTTACCGGCACGGAGCGCACACCCATCTCTTCGTCTGTACGACCGTATGCATGGAAGGTCACGTCGAACGAATGGGTGGACGCATTATAAGCCGCACTGACGAACTCTCTTTCTATGTCCGGCTCCATACTGATGGTCGGCACGTAGCCCGGAGCCTCTTTCATGTTGGCGATGTCCACCAGATAGAGCTTGCGGGTAGCCTGCTCTCCCGGGTTGAAGTCTCCGAAATAGAGGTCTCCGCCTACCACCGACTGGTTCTCCGAATCTCTCACGTCATAAACGGCAGCGGGAGCGGCGACGCACGTACCTTTCAAGGTAATGGTATGGCTGGTCACCACTTCGTCGTAGTTCTGCACGGAGATAGTAGCCGTAGCGGTATAGTTTGCACCTACCGCCGTGGGCGCAAAGGTGATGGGGAAGAGATGGTTCTCCGCATCCCATGCTCCGGCATAGAAATACTCTGCGTTAGCACCGGTGATCGTAATAACAGGAGTAGTTGTCGCATTGGTCAGAGAACCGACTACCGCATTCCATGAATCGCTCTGGTTGCGCTGTTTGTCGGCAAAGGTATGACTGGCATCTACCGTAAAGGAAGCCAAGGCCGCCGGTGTGACCGTAGCGGAAACGACTGCCGTGTGTGTGGTGGTTCCCATATCATTGGTAGCCGTCACGGTAGCTAATGCCTGATAGGTATGAGCAGTAGGATGAACACCTGTTTGAGCAAACGTTACAGCGAATGCTTTTAAGCCCATGCTATAGGCACCTGCGCTGAAGAGCGCCGCCTCACCTTCATGACCGGCTATATCCGTGAAAGCGACAGTCGTTCTGTCACGGTCAATATATAATGGGCGGGTTGCCTCACCAACCGGCTGCAGGACAAGATTGCCTTGCAGATTTCCCTCTCCGGAAACAACCGAACCGAGATTCAAGTCCTCTAATGCAAAGATTGGGGCATCTGCAGCTACCGATTCAATAAAATTAGCATACAGAGTACCGGTAGTCGGGTTTTCCGGGTCGGTTGAAGTAGCATGAAGATCGATTGAAAAATATTCATCACTACTTATCAAATTACTTAATTCTGCTGTTTCCTCCTCATACATACCATACCATCCTTCGAACTCATAACCGGCACCGGCTTTTGCCCAATAATGGAAAGTAAGGTCATCCGTCTCTCCCATCTCTGCCGAGCAGTATTTTTGTGTCTCTGAGTTCACACGATAGGCAGAAGATACAGGAGCAGCGGATGTAGCTCCCACATATACGGTACCCGAGCCGCTCTCGCTAACTACGTAAGCACGTCCCTTGGCATAGTGGCGGTCGTGCGTAGCGTTAAGACGTACAGTTACCGTTTGTATGATATTATCTCCGGACGAAGGCACACCCGTCAGTGTCAGAGTAGCTGTCTTGGAGTAATCTGAACCTACAAAATCCACTTCTGCTTGCACAACGCCATTGTTGCCTTCGCCAATAGGACTACCGCTCTCTGTGGTCCATTCGCTGATGGTGAAATCCGGGTCGCTGGACGTTACATCAATAGACCGCATATCATTATGCACTACTCGAATAACCGCCGGTGTAGAAGTGATACCATCTGTCTTGACATATGCAATGGAAGGGGAAACCGTAAACATCGGCTTATCGGATATACAGAAATTATTCAGGTTTACCGTTCCACCGCTACTTGAAACTCGAACACCTATCTGCACGTAACGTGATGCAGGTTTCGTAAATGCTACTTCTACTTTGGTTCCAGCTTTTGCAGATCCATCTGGTCGAATAGATGCAAAAGACACGCCATCGCTACTCTCTTTTATGGTAAGGTTTGGAATATTGGTGCTTGGTGTAAAACTGATTTTATTAGGGATACCATCAAAACGGACGGTAACAAAAATATAAGTATTACCCGTTGTCGTCACTTGCAGCGCAGAACCATTCCATGCAAAAGAGCCGTTTGTCTCTTTCGTGATAAACACGCCGTCACTAACTCGCTCCGAGATATTATCCAAGTCCGCCAAACAGAATGGTGGTGCAGGTAACTTATTCACAACCTTAAAGTCATGAGAGGTACTTACCGGATTCCATTCATCATCTCCGGCATAGGTGATAGTAAGTGTAGTGCTTGCCGTGCGGGCTGACTTGGTAGCAACATCGCCTGTTTCCTCTATATCCATGTAGGTATCCGCACCACTATATGAGAGGTTCGGTAACAAGGTACCATTGGGGTCATTAGTCACTGAAATCAAACCGGGATACTCGGTATTGACGAACAATGTACTCTCTGAATAAGCCAAAATAGCCGTACGTTTGGTAACTGTAAACGTGCGAGAGAAACCCGCATCACTTCCGCCAGCAGGATTGCAACCCGGATCATCACCGATTGCATCATAACCTGCTTGTGTTACTGTAATAGTTACCGTTCCGGCTTTCTTAAAGATAATTGCGCCGCTGGTAAGCACTTCAGCCACTTCTGTATTGTTAGATGACACGTTAATCGGCGTCTCATTATGCGTAAAACCGGTAAGATAATCCGTTTGGTCGTATGTAGTATTAACTTTCTGGTCTTCCTCAATATTCCAAGCAAGGTTATTATTGGCTTTCGCAGAGCCGACCGTTCCGCTGATTGTAGTACTAAATGTCTTGCTATTCAATGTATTTAAGGATCCTATTGTAAGGGTACCTCCATATCCTTCGCTGAAATCATCACTGTTAGCAGATGTGTAAGTAAACGTTACTGTTAATTTCTGAGTTGCCTTATTGAAACTTAGACTCGGTGTAGAGAATGTGCCCTTCACCCCTTGATTAGGTGTTATTGTAGCCGTAAAATCCTCCTTTGCTATACCATCTAACACATCATACGTAATGCTTTGTATTTCGGATGTGGTATTTTTAGTAGTAATGGTAGGAATTGTGATATTTCCTGCGCCATGTTGCATAGCACCTGTCATTACTTCAGGTATCTGATAATAAAACCATTGCTCGCGAATTATAGGTTTGTAATTGGCAGAACTTAGAGCTGTGATATAGAATGAATGGGTTGGTCCTGATAATGGTTTCCAAAAAACAATTGTGTTACTTGTCGATATTCTACTATTTGTATAAGTTGCGTTTTGAGTGGTTGCAGTAGTATTGTTTGAAGCAGATGCATCCTGATTATATGCAAAATATGCAGTATTAGAAGCATTATTTGATCTTAACCTAAAATTTGTGCTATCACAAAAATACACTCCATCAGGAGCTGTGAATGTCATTTTACCCATACAGTTAGCAATAGGTATTGTAGGATAAATTCCTGCTGTAGAACTGACAAAGGTGCTATAGTAGTATTTTTTATTATTAAAAGCAATCGTTATAGTAGTACTACTACCTATTTTGCTTAAATCTAAAGTTGTACCTCCTACTATCCAGTTACATGTAATACCCAGATTACTATATTTTGTTGCAACAGGTGTAACACCAGGATTTGGATGTGAATGTCCAGCTCCATCACCAGCTGCAATTGTAGCGGCAGGAGATATTCCTCCTATATACCTAATCTCCGCCCATGCTTTCGGCATAGCAAGAAAGAGGATAGCGGCGATGGTCGCCACATATCGTCCAATACTGTTTAGTTTTTTGCAACTCAACAGACTAATGAATGAGTTGTTTGAAAATTTTGTTGTCATATCGTTTTGTATCTTAATTATCGTTGTTATTTATCGCTATTCTCCAATAACTGCTTTACTTCTTTATCGAAGTCTGATTCGATTAGTTGTGTCTTATTGAATATCTCATATTCTTGCCCCGCTTTCTCTTCTGCCTGCGCCTTGGACACGCGCCCTTTGTTTGGCAGAATCTTGAACTTGCGGAATTCCAAGAACTCATTGACACTATTAGCAAACTGCTGCATCGTAAAAGTATTCTCCTCCTCTATCAAATCCTCAATGTAATCAAAGAATCCTGTTACCACGCGTTCCAGACGCCTAATCTGCTGTTCATCCAAATAGTTCTTCGCTACCGTTACGTCCGACTTCAAAATGCGTCCATCCGGGGAATTCTTCCAAGTCGTCAGTCCCATGTGCTGTTTCGTATGATCAGCCGCGTCATATACAATCTCCGCAGCCGTCTTGCCCGTAATCGCATAATGGAACTTATTCTGTATCATTGCATAGAAGTCGCGCGTCGTCTGCGAATCGCTGTCGTAATCAATACTGCATTCCGCGTAGATATCCGTAATCTGTTGCCATATACGGCGTTCCGAAGCCCGGATGGAGCGTATACGCTCCAGCAACTCACGGAAGTAATCCTGCCCGAATGCAGCTTTGCCCTGTTTCAGCCGATCGTCATCCAGCACAAAACCCTTACGGATATACTCATTCAGCACCTTCGTCGCCCACTGGCGAAAACGGGTAGCCTGCACGGAGTTTACACGATAGCCCACAGAGATGATCGCATCGAGGTTGTAAAAAGTCGCTTCTTCGGTAACTTCTCCGCGGAAGCCTCGATTTACGACTATTTCCATTTTGGAAACTGTCGTGCTTTCCTGCAATTCTCCCGATTCAAATATATTCTTCAAGTGCTTACTTATCGCCGGGACTTGCACTCCAAACAACTCAGCCATAGCCTTCTGCGTCATCCATAGAGTTTCCTCTCGGACGACTACTTGCACCTTCTCCGAATGCTCGGGAGTGTTGTACAATATGAATGCTATATCTTTTGCCATTTCAATCTTATTGCTTTTTCTCGCGTATATGCGTACAGGCACGTGCGTCGACAAAGAGCGGCGCAAAGGTACGGTTTTTTTTTCATATGAACAAAATTTTTTCAATAAAATGCAAAAATAACACCTAATTGTCATGTTTAGTTAGCAAAATGGTATTTCTTACTTATCCTCCTTCTCGAACGGAAGTTCGTCTTGAGGCTAAGCGGCTCTTTTCAGTTCGAGACTCTTCTCTTACCTCAAACTGACGTCCGAGGAACTTAACGAAGAAATATCTAGAGTAGATAGATCTTTTGCATATGTATTCATATCAAGGCACTGCGCGCGAGTAATACGCTCTTCTGACGTCTCCGGACTATAGTCTTCGTATGGGGCTAATACCAAAAGGAAACCGAACGTGCACCCTCTCAAATCCGCACCGGAAGGATAAACAAACTTACCATCCAATCCTCGCTTAACAATATGAATCATGCGCAGTTTCTCTTTATAACAGGCGGCATAAACTGCCTTTTCTGCGGGCGAGATAAAAGGAGACACCAACACTACCCCACTACGGGCAATTGCCAAATATCGTGCCACTTCGGCATGTATCTCTTCTTCGCTCAACTTGCGATGGCAACGAACTTGCATGCGATCAGGATAGCGGACTAATAAAATTTCGCCCATAGCCGTGTACCGGTGATTACTCCGTCCGGCTACAAAGTCACGCACTTTATGTAGTCGATCTGGGTAATGCATCTTCAACCACAACCGACTCGGATTGTCGCGCAAGTACTCTATCCAGGCCTTTAATTGCCCTTTATGAAAAAGAATACGGTCATTGAATCCTGGTGTGAATAGAGGTTTCCTCTTTTCGTTCTGCTCTCGAGGCGTCAGACTCGAGTCCTTCTCTTCGTCCCATTCGCGAGGCGTCAGACTCGCGTCTTTCTCTTCGTTCCGTTCCTCGGCCGTCAGGTCGAGGTACCTCCAATACATTCGCGAGCATTCCCCTTTCCAACCGGCTATCATGCGTCCCAAGGTCCACTCCGCAGGCAACACATCCCGAATATAGAGAATCCCATGAAAATGATCCGGCATGATTTGATATTGCAAGACCTGTACGCGGCATCCGGATTCTTTCGTCACTTTGGCCGCCATTTCCCTGAACGCACGCACAACGGACTCACCAAGAGGCAATGCCTCAACTCGTGCTTCTTCCAAACTCTCGCCGATTAATGTTCCTAAAAGGCGTAGCCTATCCGTAGTGGTAACCGTGATGAGATACATTCCGGGGCGCGAATAGTCATATCCTACTTTTCGTTGAAGTCTATTATGCTTCGTGGGTGCATAGAATCGCCTCCGTTCTTCGTTATGTTCTCGGGATGTCAAGCCCGAGCCTTCTTCGTTCTGTTCGCGAGGCGTCAGACTCGTGCTTCTATTTTGTTCTCTCTCGTTCATCTTTTCCCCTTTGCGCCGCAAAGGTACTGCTTTTTTACGACATACGCAAATAAATCTTCTCTTTTTTTCGTTCCGTTCCTCGGCCATCAGGTCGAGGTACCTCTTCTCTTCGTCCCGTTCGCGAGGTGTCAGACTCGAGTCCTTCTCTTCGTTCCGTTCCTCGGCCGTCAGGTCGAGGTTTCTCCCGCATCATCCTATGAATGCTCACGTACACGAAATTAAAGAAGTGGTAGTATTCCGTACTCCCTTCCGGTATTGTTGCCCGATAGGCTGCGTATCGTGCTACCCATG
>Ga0247611_10007591_pt1 | contig 13557 bp, 15 predicted proteins | sample 177DNAGHGhighgp2_FD_192422 | JGI IMG/M metagenome (GOLD analysis project Ga0247611, IMG submission 192422) | Sheep rumen microbial communities from Palmerston North, Manawatu-Wanganui, New Zealand - 1770 DNA GHGhigh gp2 | ecosystem: Host-associated > Mammals > Digestive system > Stomach > Rumen... | reverse complement strand
CTGCAAGCCGATGAGCGCACCTTTGGCAATCACGGCACCGTGCTGTTTCTGGATGGAGAAGAAGTGTTTGTGGGCCTTGCGGTTTGTAAAGACCACAGCTTCGCCACAGAGGGCACCGATTTTCGTACCGCCGATATAAAAAACGTCGCAATGACGAGCCAGATAAGGTAGGGTGATGTCATTGTCAGCTGCCATCAGACCATAGCCCAGACGGGCACCGTCGATGTAAAGGGGAATCTCATAGCTTTGACAGACCTGGTAGATGTCATTCAATTCCTTGGCACTGTAGAGCGTGCCGAACTCGGTGGGAAAGGTGATATAGACGAGTCCTGGGTGTACGGCATGGTCCTTGTTGCCGTCGTGCATATAATCGTCGAGATATTTGTCGAGTACTTTTGCCTCCAGTTTGCCATCAGTGTCTGGCAATGTGATGATCTTATGTTCCGTGAACTCCACAGCACCGGCCTCGTGGACGTTGATATGACCGCTACCCACACAGATAACGCCCTCGTACTGATAGAGCATCGAGTCGATGGTCGTAGCATTGGTCTGGGTGCCACCCGTGAGGAAAAAAATTTGGGCATCGGGCAGACCACAAGCCTTGCGGATAAGGGCTTTAGCCCGCTCTGAAAACTCGTCAAAACCATAGGGCGTAGGTTTTGCGTCGTTAAACCTGACGAGGTTGTCAATCACCTGCTGACAGGCACCGTTGTTATAGTCACATTCGAATGAGATCATGCTTATAAGGCTTCAAGCATACGTTTGATGACAACAGAACAGCTTATTTCGCGGTTAGCTGCCTCGGGGATGACAAGGCTATTAGGGCTCTCGATGACATCGTCGGTCACAATGAGGTTACGGCGCACGGGCAGGCAGTGCATGAACTTACCGTTGTTGGTCCATGACATGTGCTCGGTGTCGACCGTCCATGACATATCCTTAGAAGTAATCTTACCATAGTCGGCGGGATTGGTCACGCCCGGGTTACTCCAGTTCTTGGCATAGATGAAATCTGCCCCCTCGAAGGCTTTCTTCTGGTCGTACTCCACGACGGCATTGCCCACGAACTGTGGGTCGAGCTCGTAGCCCTCAGGGTGGGTAATGACGAGATCCACATCGGGAGCGGCATTCATCCATTGGGCAAAACTGTTGGGAACGGCCTGCGGTAAGGCACGGCAATGGGGTGCCATGTCAGGACGACTTTCGGGCGCTCGACCACTTTGTGCTCCTCAATGGTGATGAGGTCGGCGAAGGCTTGCAGCGGATGAACGGTGGCTGTTTCCATGGCGAAGACGGGACGGCCACTATATTTGATAAACTGCTGCAGAACGGTCTCGGCATAGTCGTATTCACGGTTGGTGAGACCGGCAAAGCTGCGGACGCCGATAAGGTCGCAGTAACAACCCATCACGGGGATGGCCTCAAGCAGATGTTCACTCTTGTCGCCATCCATGATGACACCGCGTTCAGTTTCGAGTTTCCAGGCACCTGCATTTACGTCGAGCACGATGACATTCATGCCGAGGTTCATGGCAGCCTTTTGGGTCGAAAGACGGGTGCGTAGGCTGTTATTAAAGAAAATCATCATCAGGGTTTTGTTCTTTCCCAAATGCTGATACTTGTAACGATCGTTCTTAATCTCAAAAGCTTCAGCCATCGCCTTATCCAGCGGGCCGATATCGGAAACATTAATAAAACTTTTCATCATATCAATATTAATTATCTATTATGGACGTGTTTGTCCTTCACCTTCAATGAGCCATTTATAGGTGCAGATCTCTTCGAGAGCCATAGGTCCGCGTGGGCCAAGCTTCTGGGTAGAGATGCCAATCTCAGCACCAAGGCCGAACTGAGCACCGTCGGTAAATGATGTAGGGGCATTCCAATAGACGCAGGCCGCATCAATATGCATCTGGAATTTGCGGGCTGTGGTTTCGTTCATCGTGATGATCGACTCACTGTGTCCGGAACCATTCTCATCGATGTGGGCAAGGGCCTCCTCCAAAGAGTCGACAGTCTTGATGGCAAGTTTATAATCCATGAACTCCGTGCCGAAACTGTCTGCTGTAGCATGCTCCAGATAGGGATATTTGCCATTGAGGGCAGCATAGGCGCGATTGTCGGCATAGATGATGACGTTTTTTTCTGCCATAGGAGCGACAAGAGACCCTAGATCATCAAGACGATCTTGGTGGACTAGAAGACAATCTAGTGCATTGCAGACTGACACGCGGCGTGTCTTGGCATTATTGATGATGGCACGACCCATTTCCAAATCACCCTCTTTATCGAAATAAGTATTCACTACGCCGGCACCCGTCTCGATGACCGGGATGCGGGCCGTATCACGGACAAAGTCGATGAGCTTGCGGCCTCCACGGGGAATGCAGAGGTCCACGTATCCAATGGCGTTGAGCATCTCGCCTGTGGCCTCATGGGTAGCTGGCAGTAGGGCAACGACATCCTTCGATACTCCATATTTCTCCAGAATCTCATGAATCAGGGCAACCTCCTCACGGTTGGAACAGTCGGCATCCTTGCCGCCTTTCAGTACACAAGCGTTGCCACTCTTGAAACAGAGTGAGAAGACATCGAAGGTAACGTTGGGACGAGCCTCGTAGATCATACCGATGACACCGAAGGGCACACTGACACGACAGAGTCGCAGACCATTAGGCAGTGTCTTCTGTTTGGTGATATGTCCTAAGGGTGAAGGTAATGTTGCGACATTGCGCATATCGGCAGCGATACCTTCCAATCGGCTCTCTGTCAATTGAAGACGATCGTAAAGGGGACTTGATGGATCCATCTTCGCCAGGTCTTCATGATTCGCCTTGAGGATACGCTCCTTGTCGTTAAGGATGGCATCAGCCACGGCCAAAAGAATCTCATTCCGCTGTTCGTCGCTCAGCAGGGCCAATGTCTTGCTCGCCCGCTTTACGCTTTCAAATGTCTCTTTCAGTTGCATGATAGGAATTCTGTATGTGGGGTTTTATCTTTATGCTCTATTAAATCGATAAGGATGTTCTCGCGTTCACCATTGGCGATGATGACGCGGATGCCGGCCTGGGAGATCTTGCTGGCAGTGGTGTACTTGGAGTGCATGCCACCACGACCAAAAGCACTCTTTTCGGGTTGGATGTATTCAGAAAGGTCACGTCCAGGGGCAACTTCCCGGATTAGTTCTGCTGCAGGGTCGTCAGGATGGGTGGTGAAAATGCCATCAATATTTGAAAGCAGAATGAGTGTGTCGGCCTGCATCATTTGTGCGATAAGGCCTGAAAGTTCGTCATTATCTGTGAACATTAGCTCGGTGACTGAAACAGTGTCATTCTCATTGACAATGGGTAGAACGTTGTTCTCCAGCATTACTGTCATACATGCCTGTTGGTTGCGGTATTGCTCGCCGGGTTCGAAGTTCTCCTTCATGGTCAGTACCTGTCCGACGTGGATACCAAATTCGCGGAAAAGGTCGTAGTAGAGTCCCACAAGTTTCACCTGCCCCACGGCAGAGAACAGCTGTCGCTGCTCTACGGAGTCGAGAGAGTGGTCGACAATCAGTTCCCGTCGTCCACAAGCTACGGCTCCAGAGGAGACGAGGATTACCTCAATGCCTTGCTTACGGAGCCAAGCTACCTGATCTACCAGCGCCGACATACGGGTGACATCGAGCTTACCGTCCTGACGTGTCAGTACATTCGAGCCAATCTTAATTACTATTCTTTTTTTCATTTCTCTATCCTCTATATCAATGCTACATCTTTGATGTGATTGATTGACGGTTCCGATCCTATTGTGCCAACGATACTGATGATATCGAAGCGCACCTCGCTGTTGATATGGCGGAACTTGACATAATGGTTGATGGCCTGCTGGAGACTCTGCATTTTCTTGTAGTCGATAGCGTCCTCTGGTTCGCCAAATACCCGGTTGCGGCGTGTCTTTACTTCTACAAACACAATGGTCCCCGTTTCATCTTTGGCGATGATGTCAATGTCGCGATGTCCTGACTTCCAGTCACGTTCAATGATGGTGTAGTCTTTTCCTTGCAGATAGGCTACTGCCAGGTCCTCGCCCCACTTGCCCAGTTCGTTATGCGCCGCCATATTTACTTCTCAGCGTCCTTCTTGCGGATTTCCACACGACGGATCTTACCGGAAATGGTCTTTGGCAGTTCGTCGACGAACTCTACGATACGTGGGTATTTGTAGGGTGCCGTCTCTTTCTTGACATGCTGCTGCAGCTCTTTAATAAGATCCTCACCAGCCTTGTCCTTCCATTCCTTGCCGAGTACGACGGTCGCCTTGACTACCATACCACGGATATCGTCGGGTACACCGGTGATGGCGCACTCTACTACAGCGGGGTGCGTCATAAGGGCGCTCTCCACCTCGAATGGGCCAATGCGGTAGCCTGAACTCTTGATTACATCGTCGATACGACCCTCAAACCAGTAGTAGCCGTCCTCATCGCGCCAGGCCATGTCGCCTGTATGATAGAGACCGTCGTGCCAGGCCTCACGGGTGAGTTCCTCGTCACGATAGTAATATTTAAAGAGACCAATTGGCTTACGGTCGCCTACACGTACAACAATCTCGCCCTTCTCACCATCCTCACATGGGGTACCGTCTGCACGGATGAGGTCGATGTTGTATTGGGCATTGGGGATACCCATAGAACCCGGCTTCGGCGTCATCCAGGGGAAGGTGCCAAGTGTCATGGTGGTTTCCGTTTGTCCGAAACCTTCCATCATCCTGATACCCGTCTTCTCAAAGAACTTATCGAAAACGGCAGGGTTGAGGGCTTCACCAGCAGTGGTGCAGTATTCGAGACTCGACAGATCGTATTTCGAAAGGTCTTCGCGAATCATAAAGCGGTAGATGGTGGGTGGGGCGCAGAACGAGGTGACATGATATTTCTCCATCTGTCGGAGGAGGGTGTCGGCATTGAACTTCTCATGGTCGAATACGAACACCGTTGCACCGGCAAACCACTGGCCATAGAATTTACCCCATACGGCCTTTCCCCAGCCGGTATCGGCTACCGTCAGGTGAAGGGAACCCTCATGGAGATTATGCCAAAAGACACCCGTAGACAGATGGCCCATGGCATAGAGGTAATCATGGGCGACCATCTTAGGCTCACCGCTGGTGCCTGAAGTGAAGTACATCAACATGGTATCATCGTTTTCATTGACGAAGGCCGGACGTACAAACTTCGGTGCCAGCAGCCACTCACTCTGCCAGTCGCGGAATCCCTCTGGGATGGGCTTGCCATGATCGGTGATGGCGATATACTGTTTTACCGTGGGGCTCTCAGACATGGCCAACTGTATCTGGCTGACAACATAGGGATCATCTACGCAGATGATGGCCTTGACTGAGGCGCGGGTATTACGATATACGATATCATGCTTCGTCAGCATGTGGGTAGCAGGAATCACGATGGCACCGATTTTACAGAGGGCGAGCATTACCACCCACCACTCGTAGCGGCGCTTCAGAATGAGCATCACGGGATCATTCTTGCCGATGCCTAATGACATCAGATAACTGGCGGCTTGATCAGTCTGCTCCTTCAGTTGTCCGTAAGTAGTGCGAATCTCTTCACCCAGATCGTTGGTCCAGAGGATGGCAAGCTTCTCAGGTGCCTCCTCAGCCCACGCGTCCATCACATCGTAGGCGAAATTGAAATTCTCAGGAATGATGAACTCCAGATTCTTATTGTAATCTTCTACAGACGTGAACTTCGTCTGTTTCAAAAATCTTTCTATCATGTTAGTCTGGTTTATTCTACTGTGAATGCAAGGAATTTCACGGATTTGTCGCCGATAGCCAGCATACCATGGGGTTTAGTGGCGTCGAAATAGATGCTGTCGCCCTCTTCCAGAATGATGGTCTTGCCGCCGATATAGAGCTCCATCTTACCCTCCAGGATAAGATTGAACTCCTGGCCAGGATGCGAGTTCTTATAGATGGTGCGAACACCAGGCTTAGGCTCTACGGTGACGATGAATACGTCGGCTTTATGCCCCACAAAACCGCCAACGAGCGATTGATACTTATAAGCCTTTGTGCGCTCGATGGACATACCTTGTCCCTTTCGCGTCACGTAATATGATTTCATGTGGGGCGACTCAGCGAAGATAAGTTCCTCAGTCGAGACACCATATTTGTGAGCAATCTTCATCAGGTTAGAAATCGTGATGTCGAGTTCACCTGCCTCAATTTTCTCGTACTTCTCCGTATCCATCCCGATGGTCTCTGCCATCTCGCTCACAGGAATGTCGAGCACATCGCGTAGTCCGCGCAAACGCTCACCTATTTGTTTTAATTGTTCGTCCATATCTTTTTTACTTCTTATTTATACATCTTACCATTATTTTGCTCCCGCTTTCAGTCCTCGGATGACGGCCGAGGTAAAACCGGCATGTTCCATCTCGTTGAGACCCTTGATGGTTACACCACCAGGAGTCGTCACAAGGTCGATGGCTGCTTCGGGATGCAACCCGCTGGCTTCGAGTAGTTCTACGGCACCTTTCATCGTCTGCATAACAATGGCTTTAGCATCATCGGCCTTGAATCCTAGTTCTACACCACCTTCAGCTGCTGCACGGATATAACGCATGGCATAGGCGATACCACAGGAGGCCAGGGTTGTGCCGGCAGCTAGGTGCTGCTCATCGGTGATCAGTGTGCTGCCCATTTCATTAAAAATGTCGATCACAGTCTGGGTGTCTTGTTCGGATGCTCCGACAGGCACAACGAAAGTCATTGAGGCCATCTCAGCAATTGCAATGTTGGGAATCACGAGGAATAGGGGAGGACATTGCTCGCCTAGCCATTCCTTGATGTTTGCTGAGGAAATGCCGGCTGCAATTACTATCAGAATCTGCTTCTTGGGATTTAGTTCGGGTTTGATGTCTTCCAGCACCCGCTCCACGAGCCAAGGCTTGACAACAACGCAGACGATGTCAGCTGTATCTGCTGCTAATTTATTATCTGTCGTCACACTGACACCAGTCTCTGCAAACTTTTCCACCACAGCCTGTGAGGGATCGCTGACGGTGATGTCTTCGTTTTTGAATTGTTGGCCTTTGATGAGACCCTCAACGGTGGCGCCACCCATGGCACCTGCACCTATCACAGCTATTTTCATAATCTTCAGTCTTCCTCTGGTTTAACTCTGATCAACCTCTCAATAAAGTCATCGGCCTCTGCTTTTGTGAGACAGAGTGGCGGCAACAGACGCAGAATGTTCTGTCCGGCGCAGCCTGTAAAGCAGTGCTCATGTTTGATGAGGGGTTTACGTACCATTGCGTGGGGCATATCCAACTCAATGCCAATCATCAGTCCGCGGCCTCGTACCTCTTTGATGTGCGAGCTGCCAATATTACGAATGCCTTCCATGAGGTAGTCACCTATGACGCGGGCATTCTCCACCAGTCCCTCATCCTCGAACACATCAAGAACAGCGAGGGCTGCAGCACAGGCTAGATGATTGCCGCCAAAGGTGGTTCCCAACTGTCCGTAGACGGGTTCGAAATCAGGTGAGATAAGTACGGCCCCCATAGGGAAGCCGTTGGCGATGCCCTTAGCTACAGTGATGATGTCAGGCTTGATACCCAGCCACTGGTGAGCAAAGAACTTGCCACTTCGTCCGTAGCCACATTGTATTTCGTCGCAGATCAGCACAGCTCCGTAACGTTTGCAGGCATATGCCAAACCTTGAGCGAACTCTGGTGTGGCCATTTGAATGCCACCCACACCCTGGATGCACTCCAGAATAACGGCTGCAACGCCACCTTTTGATAGCTCACGCACCCACGGCTCCAGATCATTCAACGGCAGGAAGCGCACATGGTGGTTATCGTTGATGGGGGCCACGATCTTTGGATTGTTTGTCACCTCCACAGCTAGTGAGGTACGTCCGTGGAAGGCTTTCTCACAACTTAGTACACGGGTGTTTCCTGTCTTGAAAGATGCCAACTTTAGGGCGTTTTCATTGGCTTCAGCACCTGAGTTAATCAGGAACAACTGATAGTCGTCATAACCACAGATCTTTCCTAGACGTTCTGCGAGTTGCACCTGCAACTTATTAATCACCGAATTGGAATAGAACCCAATCTTACTGAGCTGTTCGGTCACCTTCTCTATATAATGTGGATGAGAGTGTCCGATGCTGATCACAGCATGGCCACCATAGAGGTCAAGATATTCCTGGCCTTTCTCGTCCCATACCTTGCAGCCCTTACCCTTTACGATGTTCACGTCGAAGAGCGGATATACATCGAATAGTTTCATATCGTCAAGTCATTATAATTCGTGTGCAAAGATACTGCAAAATTCCGATAAACTGTCACTTTCGCACGTCTTTTTATTAATTTGCAAATCTTTTCCTTCTATTGCCAAGTCTTTAGAATGCTGAGGCTTTCAGGCGAAGACCTGCGGTTTCGTTGATACCGAACATAATGTTCATGTTCTGCATGGCCTGGCCGACAGCGCCTTTTAACAGGTTGTCGATGCATGAGGTGACAAGCAGCTTGTTGTCGTATTTTTCAACATGTACCAGCGCCTTGTTGGTGTTTACCACCTGCTTCAGGTCGATGGCCTTCTCGCTATAGTGGGTGAAGGCCGCATCACGATAGAAGTCCTTGTACGCTTCGATCACATCTTCCACTGGGGCTGGCGTTTTGACTACCGCTGTACAGAAAATACCGCGGGCAAAGTCGCCACGATAAGGGATGAAGTCGATATCGGCATCGAGGTAGCCTTGTACTTGTTTCAGACTTTGACGGATCTCCGCGATATGCTGATGAGTGAAGGGCTTGTAGATGCTCAGATTGTTATTACGCCAAGAGAAATGCGTGGTGGCACCTGGTTTCTGTCCGGCACCTGTAGAACCGGTGATAGCATTAACGGCCACGTCCTCCTTGAGCAGGTTCAGGTGGGCTGCAGGTAGCAAGGCAACCTGAATGCATGTCGCAAAACAGCCAGGGTTAGCGACATGCTGGGCCTGGGCAATCTCGGCCTTGTTGATTTCAGGCAGGCCATAGACATAGTCGTGGTTGCCTTGGATACGGAAGTCCTGGGCCAGATCGATGATCTTCACATGGTTGGGGATAGTGTGCTCCTTCAAAAAGGCCTCACTCTTACCATGGCCGAAACAGAAGAATACAACGTCGATATCTTCGAAGGGCATCTGATCGGTGAACTTCAAGTCTGTCTCGCCGATGAGTCCTTCGTGCACATCGCTAACGAGATTGCCAGCATTGCTCTCGGAGTTGGCAAAGATTATTTCAGCCTCTGGATGGTTCAGCAGCAGACGAATAAGTTCTCCGCCTGTGTACCCTGCCGCACCTAATATTCCAACCTTAATCATCTCTTTTCGTCTTTGTGAATGCCATAGTAAACACGTAGCGGTGTGGAACTGACTTTGATAAAACCCTTGGCTTCGTCAGCAGTCCAACCTGTCTGCGTCTCTCCATATTCGCCTAACTTGCTCTTTGTCAGATCGTTGTCGGAATCGACACCTACCGTCTCGAAGCCGTATGGACGCAACTTTAGGATGGCTGTACCTGTCACATTGCGCTGGCTGGAGGTCAGCATGGCCTCGATATCAGGCATGACGGGCTCCAGATATTGGCTCTCGTGGAGGAACATGCCGTACCAGTTGGCTACCTGGTCCTTCCAATATTGCTGCCACTTTGATAGTGTGGACTTCTCCAACAGGCGATGAGCCTCGATGATGAGTTTGGGCGCAGCAGCCTCAAAGCCTACGCGACCCTTGATGCCGATAATGGTATCGCCCACATTGGCGTCACGACCAATTGCATATGAAGCACCGATTTCCTCAATCTTCTGGATGGCCTTGATTCTGTCGTCGAACTTCTCACCATTAACGGCAACAATCTCACCTTTCTCAAAAGTAATCTTTAATGTGGCTTCCTGTTCTTTAGCTGTGACATGCTTGAGATATGCATCCTCTGGCAGGCCTTGTGTGGCGTCAAGCAGTTCGCCGCCACAAATGCTGGTGCCCCAGATTCCTACATTATAAGAATATTTCAGTTTGGTGAAGTCGGCAAAGAATCCGTGCTCGTTCAAGAAATCCACTTCCTCTTTGCGGGTCAGTTTTTTATCGCGTGTCAGAGTGATAATTTCCACACCTGGCGCCATCACAAGGAAAGTCATGTCGAAGCGGATCTGGTCATTGCCAGCTCCTGTGCTTCCGTGTGCGATAGCATCTGCACCGATTTCCTTGGCATAGCGGGCTATGGCAATGGCCTGGAAGATACGTTCGCTGGATACTGAGATGGGATAACAATTATTACGCAGCACATTGCCGAAAATCATGTATTTCAGTGATTTGGCATAATATTCTTGTGTTACGTCGAGGGTTACATACTGAACGGCTCCCAGTTTATATGCGTTCTCTTCGTTGGTTTTCAACTGTTCTGCGCTGAATCCACCAGTATTGGCGCAGGCTGCGTAAACATCCCAGCCGTCCTGGGCTAACTTCATGACTGTGTAGGAGGTGTCGAGGCCTCCGGAAAATGCGACTACTACTTTCTTGTTTGCCATATTTTTGTTATTATTATTGTTCTTCTAATTCTTGCAGATGACGAATGCGTGAGAGTGCTTCATCGGGAATTTTGGCAGGCAGATGCTCTGTCGGATCATAGAGCATCGCTGTGCAGATGCAGTATTTGCGACCTGTACGATGTAGCACATCGACGTTGACGCAGCCCTCGCAGCCTTTCCAGAAGGCTTCGTCTTCTGTCAGATCAGCAAAAGTAACGGGCTGATAGCCTAAGGCTGTGTTCATCGCCATGACAGCAGCGCCACTTGTCAAAGAGAAAATCTTGGCATGAGGCCAACGGGTTCGGGCTAAGGTGAATGTCATATCCTTGATGCGCTTTGCGACATGGTGCCCACGGAAGTCTGGGTGTACAATCAGACCAGAGGTTGTCACATATTGCTGGTTTTCCCAGGTTTCGATATAACTGAATCCTGCGAACCGGCCGTCTTTCGTCAAGGCGATAACCGCCTTTGCCTCTAACATTTTTTTTGCCAGATATTCATGTGTGCGTTTTGCGATGCCGGTGCCTCGAACTTTTGCAGCGTCAGCAATTGTTTCTAAGATGGTGTCGACGTACTTCTCGTGCTCCGGCCCAGCAATTAATACTTCAATTTCTTGTTCCATGGAATTTATCGTATAAGTCGATTATTGCGTAAGAGTGAATTATCTCATGTTGGGGATGATGTCATGCAGGGCTTCAATCACTTCCTTATGCCTGATGCCTTCTTTGATAACGATGAAGATTGTGTCATCGCCAGCAATGGTACCAATGATTTCGGGAATGTCGCTGCTATCAATGTTCCATGCGATAGCACTGGCATAGCCAGGACGTGTTTTGATGACACCCATGTTGCCAGAAAAGTTGATGCTGACAAAACCTGGCACCTGCATCATCTCTTTAATGTTGCTTGGTGTGGATATGCGTTTGTACATCGTGTCATTGGGCAAAACATAGATGTAACTGCCGCCCATCGTGGCAGCCTTGGCCACCTTTAATTGCTTGAGATCGCGACTGAGTGTGGCTTGTGTGAGTTTGAAACCTTCTTTCTGAAGCGCATTGAGCAGCTCATCCTGACTGCCAAGTTGTTGACTTGAAATGATAAGTCGGAGCGCCTCTAAACGGTTGTTCTTTTCCTTCATCTTGGTATATTTATTCAAAAATCGGATGCAAAAGTACAACTATTTTTGCATCCGACCAAATATTTCTGCATATTTTTGCAGAACTTCCTGAATATTTTTGTTTTACTATCTCTTCATATCGAAGCCAATACGTACGCCATCGTATTGTTTGCTGAGATTACCAATGGTCTGAAGGTTGGCATTGCCGCTAAGAGCTGACATCGTTTGAAGCACGGTCAGCAGTTTCTTGGCTTCAAACAGAATGGAGATGCCATTGATTTCCCGTTTGGTGTAGCAGTTGATAGATAGCAACAGGCCTTTTAACTTGATTTGCTGCGATGCTTCGTCGAAGGTGTAAGTTCCACTGAAGTTTGTGCCAGCAATCTTCGATGAGAAGGTCCCGTCCTGATTGAAGGTGATTTGAGTGTTGCTGGCAGAAATGCCGACCTGCTGATAGTAAGGCTTTACTTTTTCCTCAATTTGAGCAGCAGCGACCTCGCCACCGGCCTTAGCTAGAAGATTCTCACTGGTAAATGCACAGCCAGGACCATTGTAGGTCCAAGAGCCGATAAGGTTCTGGGCTGATACCTTGTCAAGACCAATAACGCTGGTAATGGCGTTTATAACACTTCCGTTCTGGATGGCACTGAGTACCTGGTTCATATTTCCACAACTGGTCATCAGCGTGCAAGCAACCGCTACAAATAAAAATTGTATTTTCCTCATGTCTTTATTTAATGATTGTTATTTTTGACCTCAAATCGTTGCAAAGTTACGAACTTTTCCCCCAATTACAACCGTTTTATCAGAAATTAACAAAGAAATGCCCCTTAGCCTCTTTAATATCAGGTTTGGTTATTTCGTCATTTTCATGACATCGTCTAAGGTAAAGTTGCCTGAGAAGATCATCACTGTTGCGCTGTCATCTTCGTCCATTAACATGACAACTACGGACTGTTGCTTGCCTACGCAGTGGTAGATATCCACCTTGTCGCCATCTTCTCTGATCTGCATCAGCACTTCATACTTGTCATGCGCAAGAATGTTCTTCACGTCATTCCTCAGTTTGGCACGTGCCGTCTTTTCTTCTGAGCTGATAATCTGTATGCCTGTCAGTTTGCTGGCCAGGCTTTTCGTATCCACACCAGGCACCGAAGGCATAGATGCTTTGCTGGCCATTCCTAACATATATTTGGAAATGTACACGTACGACACGTTCTTCATGTCGGCATATTTCTCGAATGCCTTAACCTGGGCATTGACGGTGAGACTTGCCATTGCTACAATTGCGCATAGCAGGGTTCTTATAATGATCTGTTTCATATTATTTCAATACTTTTAGTTGTTTGTTTAATGTATTCTCGGCCTTGTCGCTCAGGGCTTTTGCCTTTTCCAGGTGCCCCATGCCCTTGTTCAGGTTGGCTGCCAGAAGGTTCAAGGCGCGTTCTGCCTCCTGTTGTGCCAGCACTGGGTCCTGATAGGTGTCTTGTTCTGCAAGATTTGCAGGTTCATCCAGTCGCAGGTAGTGATATCCCACACCAATGACGAGGGCGACGCTGGCGGCAACAGCCGTATAGCGCACGAAGCTGGGCAGCAGGCGACGGCGCTGGGCCCTTTGTTTTCTCTCCTCTTGTTCCCATTCGTCGATCTTGGCCGACAGTCGTTCTTCCAGTCCTTCGGGGATGGGGATTTGTTCTAACGCTTTATCATTCAGTTCGTCCATGTCTTAGTGATATTTAGGAATTGTTGTTTAAGTTTCTTTTTCGCTCGCATCACGATGATGCGGATATTGCCTTGCGAGAGTCCTGTGTCGCTTTCTATCTCTTCGTAGGAGCGGTCTTCTATTAGGTGCATCTGGAT
>Ga0247611_10007590_pt1 | contig 13559 bp, 13 predicted proteins | sample 177DNAGHGhighgp2_FD_192422 | JGI IMG/M metagenome (GOLD analysis project Ga0247611, IMG submission 192422) | Sheep rumen microbial communities from Palmerston North, Manawatu-Wanganui, New Zealand - 1770 DNA GHGhigh gp2 | ecosystem: Host-associated > Mammals > Digestive system > Stomach > Rumen... | reverse complement strand
GTTCACGATAATACTTCTTAAACTCAACCGGGAAAACTGATGAAGCCTCTATCCTCGGTATCAATTCCGGATGACATTGGACCGTATCGACATAGAGTTTCATTCTACGCTCAAAGTTACTGTCGATAAAGAATTCCTGATAAAACTGCTGATACATACGGTCTAGCTGGGTCTTCTCATGAACAGTATTGAAACCGCTGTCTTTCATATAACAAAGCATCTGGCAAGAGTCCATATTCTGCATCTTGATTTCAACTGCATGGAGATCGGCCACATAAGCTACATCATTGCATACAACCCGACCAATCTCTTTACCATGATCTTCCACATCGAGATAGTCCTTGGTGTATTTGTCAACTTTCTGAGCCACTTTGAACTTGTCGAGAATGCTTTTGTCTGTTATGTTCTCTAGTGTTTGAACTTTTGACATCGTTTCTTTCCGCTTCTGGTTATAATACTCGATCATCTGCCTCTCATTCATACCATCCTCCATGTCAGCATTCTTGTAGTAATAGTAGATCTCGTTTCTGAAAGGATTGCTTCTGGACCGGCATCTTCCTGCTATCTGCCTTAAATCTGTAGATATATCCAGGCTGAGATTGTCCCTATTGCAGTCACTGAACACATAGGTCGTTGAACAGTCAGAATAGAAATCAGTACCCTCAAAAGCACATTTAGTAACGAAGGTAAAGGTCTTGTTCATCGTGGTGTATTCTATTTCATTGGGGACAGTACCGATAGAGTGATGGACCTTTCTCAATAGTGACCTGTTCTTGGTTTCATCAGCACAGATAACAAGGGCCTCATTAGGTTCCAGCCCATTCTTCTTGATGATAGAGGCGATATCCTTCACGCTGTTAAGGAAGAATACGGCTTCGGTTGAGTTGATCTGCTTCCCATTTATGATTTTTGACTTGAAGAAACCTTGAGCTCTGTATTTCTGGATAATCTGCTCGATAGCCCATGAGGTGCTTTTCATGCTACGGGGAATGATGTTAGCCGTCTCAATCCTGGTCGGGTCTCATTTAAGCGATACGTATGGCATATCTTTAAACTCGCCCAATAACTCCAGATAGGCTTCCTTTAACGGGGTAGCACTGATATAGACAATCCGGTTAGGCAGGGTATTCAGTTCATGCAGCAGGTTGATTTCCGTTGATCCTTTCAGTTTGACATCGGTGAATATGCAAGTGAATTCGTCTACCACCAGATTAAACTTATCCATCATGTTGCGGTTGATTAAAGCCTCTTTCAGATAAGGCAGGGAATCATAGGTCACCATGATCTTCGGCACTAGAAATCGACCGTCAAAAGGATTGGGATTACATCTGAGCAGGTAATTGTCCATATCGGCAATCGTATCATCCATTGTCCCGCTGCTCCTGTCGAAATAGAATAGTTTACCTGCAGTCCTTCCATTCTTGAGCTTGCTGGTAATCAGGTTTCTTCTCGGGCTTACAAGGATGTTGGGCTGACCGTTCGTAAGATAGTAGTCAGTACATCCACAACCACAGATCTCTTTGTTCAGGATTATATGTCCCTCTGGCAAAATGCTGTCAAAATCGGTCCATTGAGAGAGATACTGGTATTCTTTCGGGACCTTTATATCAATTCTTTTCATTTTCTTTATCAATTTGTTATTCGTGTTTTATTGGGCGGCTTGTTGGAAACGGAAAGTCAACCACGAAGTAAGGTTGGGATGGTACACACTAGTTTATGAAAAAATTTATCTCAACAAAGCATACCTTTTTATAGGGTTAGGGTGTTTTTTGACCAGGTTTTTTTCACAGATAGATAGTGAGTACCAATCCCCTCCACTACGTTACGGACTCTTCATCTCCGATAAGCCGTCTTTCATCTATCAAGCAGCATTTCCGTTAAGATACTGAGATAATCCACGAGTACTGTTAAAGCCTTTATCATCCTTGTAAGACTCGTATTTGATGATATATTCGGCCTCTTTCTGTTTAAGTTTCTCTTCAAGTTCATCGGCACTATTAGCATCAACTCTTTCCAGGACATCCCACATCCAATTTGAAGGATCATGTTCTTTTCTGGCTTTTTCAATTCTCTTTCCTCCATACTCTACCTTTAAACATCTCCAGTGGTAATTCCTGTCAAGCATGTTAGATGACTCACCAATATAAATGAACTTCACTCCATCTATGATAATGCTTCTCATATAGATAAATCCCACATGTTCTTCCGTGTCCTTCGAAGGTGTATAATTTGTTATCATTTCCGTTTCCTTCTTAATTGATACTTTTCCCATTGTCTTTTAGTTTTAATTGGTTTTCAGAAAGATCCTTATGACCCTTCTTTCTGCTTACCAGGTTCATTGTGATATTCTTCGATGCTAAAAACCTGATAAATCTTCTGTACTGCTCTCTTTCTTGCTTATGACGAGGGCAGATTTCAATGATATCGCTAAGCTTGATCGTGAATTCATACTTTTCTCCTGTCTCATAGGCTTTTTTGAACTGGTCATCATACTGCTTTAGCGACTCGATATCCATAGCGAAATACCTCTCTTCAACTATGGGATTATGATAATAACTGGAATCGTTATTCATGGGTAAAAATTAAAATTGTAGTTCCATCTCCATTCCTCTTGTATTAGAATGGGATAATACCACGCCCTTTATTCTCGATGCATGGTTCTGTCTGGCTAGTCTCTTGTAATCCTGAATGATGTCCGGGATATAGAAGTAGAATAAGAAGCCGGGGAAGTTAGGTACGTTTAACCCCAATGAAGGCCTTCCCTCTCCCAAGATCAGCCACATCAAAGGTTGGGGTAGGTTTTCACTATCATCCTCGAATTCTTTAAGGATTATCGGCCACCAGAACTTCACTTTATTGTTCGGCTCATCAACAGTTACCTTAAACCCGCTGAGATCCTTTCCATTGGCGATTTTCTTCAGTTCATGGTTTACACTCCATTCAAAATCATCAGGATAATCAAGCCACAACTCCCGCAGCTTTCCCATCAGCCAAATCTTCTTAATCTTTTTTCTTGCCATCTTTTCTGCTTTTAATGGTTAAGATCACGCCCATCTCATCCTTCAAAACCCTCTGTAAATGTTTGTATGCATCCTTTCTTGGGCGATTTCTGGGCACGATTCTGAGTAGTTCCTGGAGAGTTATGTTAATCTCCATTCCACTCTCTAAAGGTTGCCCATTTGAAAAGGCTTCCTCTAGTCTCTTGATATCATCGGTGAGAGGGTTTTGTTTTACCTTTCCCACCGGCGCACATTCACTTTTTTCCTGAGCCTCCGGTATGGGTGCGCTAACATCATCCTTCTTCGGCTCGGTCCATATCCCAGGAAAAGCTGAGAACATGGAATTTAACAACATCTGTATCATTTCGTATTTCGTTTATAGGGGGACTAGGTTTTCTCATCCCCATTTTCGTTATTTCAGAGATAAGAGTAATGGGGCCTTTCAACCCCATTTTCTTCATTTCAGCATAGGTCAGTGGCTATCTCCCTCAAGGATAAGGTTCCCATGTGTCCCCAGCAGCGTTTTTCAAGTTTCAGTACATGGATAAGGGAACAAGACCTGCCGGACCTCCCTTTTTCTTATTTCACATAGATAGGGGTTCTATGGGCGGGGGAGTGCATTTTTTCGATTTGGGAGCAACGTCACACTTACTGGATAAATGATTGTACCCTGATAACTTGTTTTAAGGCAGTCTGGCAATAAAAGTGGAACAAAACTGCACCATGCAGGTGCAGAAATTGACTATCAAAGACTCAACCAACTTGGTAGAGAAATTATGACGGAAAACTCCAACAACTCGTTGGAGAAATAATTCTTTCAGATCAAAGTCAATTTCTATTCGTCACAAGTAATTATTTCCAAGATTTGAAATACTCAGGAAAAAACCGTATTTTTGCAAGCTAAACTCATAAGATTAAGAAGAAAGCAACGAATTTAAGATGTTATTCAAGCTAGAAACTCCCGAACACCAAAGAGCAGCCATACGCAGTGTGGTTGAGGTGTTCCGTGGGATGGAAAAGAATACTTACGAGAATGCGACCGATGAAGACATTCGTGCTAACTACTGCTCGCTTCCGCTAGACGCTTTATTGACTAACATAAAACAAATAGCAGAAGAGAATGGCATAGAATCATCTTATACACATTTCCAAGACTCAAGAGACGCTTGTATAGAGATGGAAACAGGAACGGGGAAGACCTTGACCTATCTCCAGTCTGCTTATGAACTATACAAAGAATATGGACTGACCAAGTTTATTGTACTTGTACCCTCTATTCCAATCCGCCAGGGGGCAATCGGCACTTTTGAGATTTTTAAGGTTCAGTTAGAAGACAAATACGGGTTTACACCAAACGCCTTTGTTTATGATAGCTCAAAGCTGAGCAATCTTCGTGATTTTATTACCTCTGAGATACCACAGATTATGATTATGACTATGGCATCGTTCAACTCAGAAGATAGAATCCTGAATCAAAAAGTACGTGAGGATCTTTTTAATAACAAGCCATATATTGAAGCTTTAGCCCGAACCCGCCCCATCATTTTCATGGATGAACCGCAGGAAGGAATGGATACCGATAATTCGAAAGAATGGCTTGCCAAGCTTAACCCGCTGTTCAAATTCCGTTATTCTGCTACGCATGCGGTGAAGGTTAACATGCTTTATCAGTTGACCCCCAGTGAGAGTTATCGCTTGGGGTTGGTAAAAAAGATTGAGGTATTGACCGTCTCGGAGAAAAATGATGAAGCCACACTGAAAATAGAAATAGGTGAGATAAAAGAAAATGTGTCCGAGCCCAAGGTCAAGTTAAAGTTATGGCAATACAATCGTTCTAAGGGCAACTTTACTTTCAAGAATTCGAACTTACTCAAGAAGGGTGACAATCTTGCTGATAAGTCAGGGAATGATACTTATTCAGACTTCACTATTAGCCGTATCTACAAGAAGTTAAGCACCCGCAAATGGATTGTGGAGTTTTCGAACGGGACAAGCATTGAACAGGGTGTGTCATCTGCTAATAAAGAACAGGTGTGGGCACTACAGTTGGAATGGCTGATACGCCGTCACTTTGAAAACCAGATTCGATTAAAGTCGAAAGGCATCAAAAACCTTTCGCTCATTTTCATTGACAAGGTGGCCAACTATATGGATGCCGAGAATCCTGTAATCAAAAAAATCTTCGAACAACAATATAAAACGGTTTATGCTGAGTTCCATGAAGGTCAAGCACCAACACAAGAACAGGTGACCGCTGTTCAGGGATTTTATTTTGCTAAGACCACTTCTGGCGAGTATTCTGATAACGAGAAAACCAATCAGAGCAATAAGGAGATTTACGACCAGATCCTCCATAACAAACAACTGTTGTTGTCATTTGATAGCCCAATTGAATTTGTATTCTCCCATTCAGCGCTTGGAGTGGGATGGGACAACCCCAATGTTTTTGGCATTGCTACATTAAACGAAAGCTATTCTGAGAACAAAAAACGGCAAGAGATTGGCCGAGGTCTTCGTATCTGTGTGAATCAGCGTGGAGAACGTGTATATGATGAAGCCGGTACTGCTGACGATGACGTTATCAACCAACTTACTGTTGTTCCCAATGAGACTTACGAGACTTTTGCCCGTAGCTATCAGAGTGAAAACGAGAAAGCATACGGTAATGCAGGTGCTGGCGCAAAACTCAAGCACACCCATAAAGGGAAGCACCAAAACCGCGTTAAGTTCAAGTTGAATAAAGACGAGAACGTTCAAAGTGCATTCCGTAAGTTTTGGAATACAATAGCCAAAAGAACGAATTATCGCGTCCGTTTCGATGAGGATGCCATCATCCGTCGAAGCATTGAAGCATTGAATTCTATTAGCATTGCTGTGTACACTGCAGAAGTATCCAGTTATAGAGTCAGTGACATTGCAGACTTTTCACAGCGGGAATACATTGGTTCTGAGGATTATCGGCTCAAAGGATATTTTACTCCACAAGATCTTGTTGAGGAACTTAGTGAGAAAACAGGATTATGTTATAAATCCGTAATGCGAATCATTAAAGAAGTTGACAATCAACAAGAGTATATAAAGAATCCGCCTGTATATCTCGAACAAGCAGCATATAAGATTAAACAAGTGCAGCTTGAAGAATTGGTAAGATGTGTAGAATATGCTCCTACCGAAGAAGAATACGCTTTCAATTTTGCCGATTTTACTAAAGATGCCTGTGATAACTATGTTTCAACTCCCAATCATGGTGTATGGGACAAGACACTTTATGATAGTGGACTTGAACGAGACTTTGCCATTGACGCAGATAATAAGGATACCAATCCAGATGTAATCTGCTTTTTGAAATTTCCCTCATGGTACAAAATCCCGACACCAATAGGCAATTATGAACCCGATTTTGGGGTTGTTCTTAAACGTGTATCATTAAAAAACGGCCAAAAACAAAAGGAATACTATTTCGTCGTTGAGATAAAAGGCACAAATGATATTAATGACAAGAAAGCCCTTACTCCACATGAAATAGCAAGAATCAAATGTGCGATAAAACATTTCAATTCTCTTGGTATTGAAGCCGTTTATAAAGCTCCTATTCGTGAATATTCAGCATTTAAGGTGCAAGCCGAACAAACTATAAATGATCAAGCAAATGGAAACATATAAAGACCATATAACACTAAGTCCCGACATGAACGAGGAACGACTGAACACCCTTCGTGAACTATTTCCTGACTGGTTTACACAGGAAGGCAATCTTGATGTTAACGAGGTTAAGAAAGCAGCCAATCCCAACAGTGTGGATGAAACGGAACGCTACGAGTTCCGTTGGTTTGGAAAATCAGCAGCCAAACGTAATGCCTTTACACCTACTCGAGCCACGCTACATTATGATGCAGAACGTAGCGTCAATGCTGACACTACAGAGAATGTCATTATTGAAGGTGAAAACCTTGAAGTACTCAAAATATTATCATCCAGTTACAGGGGAAAGGTAAAGTGCATCTATATTGACCCACCGTACAATGCAGATGCTCTTACTGCTTATAATGATAATTTTGCTCAAGATAAGAAAAAGTATTGGGAGGAGAGCGGTATTACAGAGAATGGGGTTGTTGTAGATACAGAAACCATTCCTGAAGGACGTATCCACAGTGTTTGGATGAGTGATATTTATGCTCGTTTATTACAAGCTCGCTCATTGCTTACTTCAGATGGAATTATATTCATTTCCATTAATGACAAAGAAGTTATGCACTTAAAAAAAATCTGTGATGAAGTTTTTTTCCCAAGTAACTTTATTGCACAGTTTGTATGGGGAACAGATGGTAATTTCGACAATCAAGCAAAAATTAAGACGTGTCACGAGTATATTTTACTTTATGCAAAAAATTCATCAGAATTTGATTTTCCACATCTAGTTGATCCAAATATACCTGACAAAAGCAAGCTAAATAATACATTTATCCGAAATACAATTGTTAAGAATGGTCCCAAAAATCCTATTCAAAAAGTGATTCTGAGGGCTGGTTTCCCATGTGAATTTGAGAATGGTATTATTCCTGCTAGACAAAATCAATGGCCTCATTTTAACGAAGATATCGTTGTTAGAGATTATAAAGTTGTGAATGATGTTGAAATTGAAAGCGGATGGTCTGCCCGCGAGCAGTTTGATAAATTCATGAGAGAAGACAACAACTGGCAACCTGTAAAAGACACCAAAGGCCAAGATACGAAATTTTATTTACAAGAATCAGGAACAATCGAAAGTGTCAAAGATCGCGGCTTTAAAAGCCATGTATTGTCTCTTCTTCAAAATTTTGGCGGTCCTCAAAGTGCGACTGGCGAGTTAAACGCTTTAGGCGTCTATGGTTTTGATTACCCCAAACCGACCCAATTGATAGAGTACTTGATTAAAATGAACAATTGTAATGATTGTATTGTGCTTGATTTCTATGCAGGATCAGGAACAACTGGACACGCATTAGTAAATTGTAATATAGCTGATGCAGGAAAAAGGAAATTCATTTTAGTTCAATTCCCTGAAGCAATTCCTGCTACACATATTGCATCAAAACATGGTTATAAGAAGATTAGCGAACAAACTATCGCCCGCAACAAAGCTGTGCATGATAGGATAAAAGAAAGCTATAATGGAAAAATAATTACGCCTGAAGACCAACAGCAGTTAGATCAACTCGGCTTCAAAGTCTTTACGCTCAGTAAGTCCAGTTTCCCACGTGTCGATTTTGCTCCAGATCCTGAGAAAAGCGAAGAAGAAAACCTGGAGCTTTTCCGTAAGTATGTGACAGAGAAAGAGCGGCAACTTTCTATCAATTTCAACGAAGACGAGCTTATCACAGAGATTCTAATTAAACAGGGTTTCATGCTCACCTATAGATTGGAGCCCCAACCACAATTTACTCAGAACAAGGTGTATAAAGCTAGTGACGCCTATAAGACAGCTTACATTACGGTGGATTCACTACTCAAAGATGAAACTGTCAATTATTTCATGGAGCATCCCGATACCAAATTCATCTGCATAGAGCGTGCCCTTGACACCACTAAGAAGTTCAATCTCAAGAACAAGATGCAAGACAAATTCTATGCTTTCTAAATCAATTTTGAAGATATGAAAATAAAGGAAGTCAGACTTAATAAATTCAAGCGTTTTACAGATTTAACAATTACAGATATTCCTGAAACAGCTAAGTTGGTAATACTTGTTGGTCCAAATGGTTGTGGGAAATCCTCTGTATTCGAAGGATTTAATTATTGGTATAAACTAAAGGGATTTGGCACTGTCAGTGAAAAAGATTACTATCTTAAAGAGGGGGATAAAGGAGATAATAGAAACGGTGATTGGTTTTCTAACAAAGTAGAGATACTTACTCATGATACAGAATTATACGATCAACAAAAATTACATGGAATCATGTACTTTCGTACAGCCTATCGCCACGAACCTGATTTTACAACATCAAATTTATCAAGGCAACAAAATCCGAAAGACAGAATTCAATTTGATACATTAATGAAAACGGATATGTCTGTATCCGAAAATTATCAAAGATTAGTATCAGAAACATTATCTGGCATATATAATTCCAATAATGACGATAAATCTGTGAAAGAGTTAAGAGAGGAACTCATTGGGAAAATAAAGCAATCATTGAATAATGTATTTGATGATTTACATTTTGTATCTATTGGTGATCCGCTTTCAAATGGTAGTTTCTATTTTACAAAAGGACGTTCAGAGAATTTCCACTATAAAAATCTTTCTGCAGGGGAGAAGTCTGCATTTGATTTGTTACTAGACTTGGTGATTAAAGCGGCTTATTACGAAAATTCGGTGTATTGCATAGATGAACCAGAAGCTCATATGCATACAGCGCTTCAATCAAAATTACTTTCAGAATTGTACAATTTGATATCAGACGGTTCGCAGTTGTGGTTGTCAACCCATTCCATTGGTATGCTTAAGGCTGCGAAAGAACTTGAAGAACAGAATCCGAATACAGTTTGTTTCTTAGATTTCTCAGAAATAGATTTCGATACATCTGTAGTTATTCGCCCTTCAACTATAGATACTACTATTTGGAAAAAGTTCCTGGAGTTAGCTTTTGGAGACTTTGCAAAACTTATTGCTCCGCAAAAAGTAGTATTCTGCGAGGGTGCTGTCCAGGGACGTCGCTTTAAGAATTTTGATGCACAGATATACGGACGCATCTTTTCTTCAAAGTACCCAGATACTTCGTTTGTTTCAATTGGTTCATGTTCAGAACTTGAAAACGATGAGAATGTTAGTATGAAAATCATTTCACAGGTTCTTAATAACTCCACCATCATCAAGTTCGTTGATAGGGATGATAAAAGTGAGGAAGAAGTAACAGAATTAAAGGCAAAAGGCATAAAGGTTTTAAAAAAGCGACATATTGAGTGTTATCTTTTGGATGATGAAATAATCACAAAATTGTGTAAGTTGTGTAATAAAGAAGATAAAACTGGGGAGTGCCTTAAGGCAAAAGAACAAGCCATAGCTGAAAGTGTGGGAAGAGGGCATCCTACAGATGATATTAAATCTGCTAGTGGGAAAATTTATACTGAGTTAAAACGGATATTATCATTAACACAATGTGGAAACTCAAAAGATGCTTTCTTTAGAGACACAATAGCGCCTTTAATTACTGAGGAGACACAAATCTATAAAGACTTAGAGTCTGAGATTTTCGGATAATTCTATATATAAAACAAAAGGACAAGAGCTATTAGTTGTGAATCAGTATTTTATTATGAAGATATACCATTATACAAACATTGAGACATTAGCTCTCATTCTTAGAAATCGAACTATAAGGTTTAATCGCGCCGATCTTGTTGATGATTTAGAAGAAGGCATGATAGAATCTCATGGAATAAACTTTGGGAAATACACATTTATATCTTGTTGGACAGAGAATCAAGAAGAATCTATACCTCTCTGGAAAATGTACACCGATGGAGTTTCTGGAATAAGAATTGGACTGGAGAAAAAAGCCATGTTTAAACGTTATATTATTCCAGAGAAAAACCCTTATGGCATAACATCATTTGGAGGACCGTCTATTTGTGATTATCCTCCAGAACAAATGTATGGACAAAATCAATATACATTACCTCCCATATATAATAGCAATTATGAAGAATGCAACGGTTTTTATCGTAAAATCAAGTATGTTGATGATGTGAATGAGCAGATGAAGGGATTTATGCAAACGTCTCCTGGTGATGGCACTCATCGGGGAAGTACCTTTATCTCATATGGCGAGATTGGGAGCTATAAACATTCAAGATGGGCTTTTGAAGATGAATCTCGGTTCGTCTTAAATATATTTCCTGGAAATTTCATGATTCGTCCATCGAGTGCTGATCCAATGGAAAACATCAAAAGAATGTTATTATCATTAAAAAGTAATCAAGATCTGCCTTTCAGATATTACGATAAAGAATTAAGAGATGACATTTTTGATGAAATGGAGATAACATTAAGCCCAATGGCAACATTATCTCAAAAGATAATTGTAGAAGCTTTGTGTGATAAATATGCTCCCAATGCAGTTATAAAAAGCAGTGATTTAGCATCAAAAGTAAAATTAAAGTAGTTCTATATTACTTGTGAATTAATAGCTTATGTTTGATAGACGCCCGAGAATCATCGATGTAGAACGCAAGGCGATTAAATGTCCGGTTTGCAAAAGTCGTATTGTCGATATCATATACGGCACTGGTGATATGACCGAGGTGGAGTTCTTTCTGAAATATCGCCGGGAAGGTATGATGGGTGGCGATAACATACCTCGTCGTCCGCCTATTTGGGAATGTGTCTGTGGATGTAAACGCTTTCGCAAGGTCAACCCAGATGGTACTGACGCTCCAGTAAAGGTGAAAATGTTGAAGAATATCCGTAAAGCCCCGGCAGAATTGATCAATTGGACCACCCGCTTGCGTCCCAGGCAGTGACCAACCACAACCAAGAAGCCCTTCATCACTACAAAGTTGATATTGAGACTGAACTTGGAGAAAAAGAACGACTGAGCATTACCGCCGTTAACAAGCATGACGCAAGAGGGGAGGCCATAGAACTTGTCGCTAATGATCGCCTCGGCCTAGAAGGAATCAGATGTGTCTCAATTGAAGTCCACGAAGAATAGTCCGGTACCATTACAGCATTACGGAAGATAATTGCTCGTTTTCTTGCCGATGTCGGCAAAAATGGGTATATTTGCGGCGGAATAATGGATTTTTCTTGCCGATAAACGATGGAGTATATCTCAGTAAAGCAATATGCCGAGAAGTTCAATATCTCGGAACGCACCGCCCGCAACTACTGTGCTAGCGGGAAGATTGATGGTGCATATCTCGTTGGGAAGTCGTGGAATATTCCTGCCGATGCTGTCTTGCCGGAACGTAAAAAGAGAGCCAAGATATCACCTTTACTAAGTTCACTCCAGGAGCAAAAGGATGGAAGGATTAAGGGGGGTATCTATCACCGTGTCCAGATTGATCTCACCTACAACTCCAACCACATCGAGGGTAGCCGTCTGACCCACGACCAGACGAGGTATATCTTCGAGACTAACACCATCGGCATTACTGACGACGCTGTTAAGGTGGATGATATCATTGAGACGGCTAACCACTTCCGCTGTATCGACTGTATCATTGAACAGGCGGGAGCGAAATTGACTGAATCGTTCATCAAACAACTACACCAGATGCTCAAGTCCGGCACATCAGATTCACGTAAGTCCTGGTTCGCTGTGGGAGACTATAAACGACTGCCTAACGAAGTAGGAGGCATGGAAACAGCAGCACCGTCCGACGTTCACCGACAGATTAAAGAGTTGCTGCAGGAATATAACGCCATCAAGAAACACACCCTGGAGGACATTATCGACTTCCACCAACGTTTCGAAGCTATCCATCCATTCCAGGACGGTAATGGTCGTGTGGGCCGACTGATCATGTTCAAGGAATGTCTATCGGCAGGTATCGTCCCCTTCATCATCACCGACGACCTGAAGATGTTCTACTATCGAGGATTGCGCGAATGGCCTCGTATCAAAGGTTTTCTTCTCGATACATGCCTCACCGCCCAGGATAACTTCAAAGCCCTGCTCGACTACTTCCAGATCAAATACCGGCAATAGAATTCCGCTTCATACCCGTTCACAACTGTAACACCATAGTCCGTTTTTATGACCGAACCTCCCACCAAAGAACAGCTAATATCCCTGGTCGAATCCATGTGTGAAGTCCAGGAAAGAATGCTCGGCGCTAGAGGAATGCCTAAACATATCCAAAAGCCTCACGTGGATAATATGGAAGCATTAAAAGCGCCGGTGTTTTTCCTGTGGGAACTGCTTGGATATGGAACGCCGAGAGAATTGTCCGAAAAAGGCGTTAAGAGGGTCTGGATGGCGAGTTTTAAGTCATTACCGGGGGAATACTTAGAAGAGTGTCTATCGTTGCTCAGAGACTATAAGGTGCCGATATCAGAATACGACGAAGGGACAAGGCTGAGACAAACCCAGATCAACTTCTATGCTGATATGATGGAGAGGTATGAGAGAGGTTAGCCGCCTTCCATAATCCGGCGAATATCACTCATGCGGTACCTACATTTGCCGCCAACAATAATGGGAACCAAGTACTGCATTTTCTTCCACCGCCAAAGAGTTGCAGAAGACACTCCTAGTATCTCCATAGCCTTATCTCGGCTGACATAGGTCTCGGCTTTGGAATCAGCTATCTCCTGTTCCAATTCACGTTTAACCTCGGCAATCAGCAATCTATTCGCCTCTATTAATTCGCCCAGTGTGATAGTAACTTGCAGACCTGGGCATTTCTTAGCAAGTTCAATTAGGTTTTTGTACATTTTAGTGGGATTTAAACTTGTAACAATATAGCACTGCCGACAAAATCGACAGTGCCTATTTCTGAATATTATGGGAGGAACCGGGCTAATAAAAGCCTGATTAACTTCTACTCGGATATGATGGAGATGTATGAGATAGG
>Ga0247611_10007589_pt1 | contig 13560 bp, 28 predicted proteins | sample 177DNAGHGhighgp2_FD_192422 | JGI IMG/M metagenome (GOLD analysis project Ga0247611, IMG submission 192422) | Sheep rumen microbial communities from Palmerston North, Manawatu-Wanganui, New Zealand - 1770 DNA GHGhigh gp2 | ecosystem: Host-associated > Mammals > Digestive system > Stomach > Rumen... | reverse complement strand
TGATTGGCAGGCCCGGTGCCACGTGCAACGTGTCCCTTAATTGGATATTTCTTGGGGACCCAACCCTTTTTGGCCTAATTAGGGTATTGGACAAGGTTGACAGGGCCGATTGGCTCGGGTTTGACCCAAAACTGTTGGAGGAAAGAAAATGAGCAAGAACAAACTGTTGGAACTCGCGGTGCAGGAAGTAAAAAACTATGTATTCAACGGAAACGAGAGAATGCTTTGCCATCGCTCGTTTTGCCCTGAAAAGGATGGCTATTGCCCAACGTACGATTGCGGAGTATTGGACAGGTTCAAATGCTATACCGACAGGCAATGGGAAAACGCGATTAAGCCATATCTAAACGAATACATCCCGCACGATATAGAAAGCATAGCAAACGTCGCGAAATGCGCCGTGGAGGATATGTCTTTTAGGAGACCTGTATATAAGCATTAAAATTATATAAAGGAAAAATGGAGTTATTATGAAACCATTAGAAGCATGGAATAAATTAGACCATACATTATGCCTAAATAGCAAAAACCTTAAGTTCAACATAGATGATGAAAAACTTTATGGAACGGAGTTTGAAGGTGAATATGACCCAAACGACACCGATTGCAAAAGCATGGATGAAATGTTTGATTGCTTAAATGTTGTCGAAAAAACTCTGAAAGCCTTTGAAATCATCAAGAAAAAAAGGCTAAATGAAACTGAAATCTATATGATTAGAATGAGTTATCCGTATGAAGAATACAAAGAAACCGTAATGGGATTATATGGAAGCAGTTATAGCGATTGTGCGCATCTTCTAAAAACAAGAGAGGAATATAAATTACTGAAAGAGGTGTTGAAATGAGACCAATTAGTTATTTTAGAAATATTTGTAGAAGCATGAATAGTGCTTATGAATACCTGGAAGAGTTTAAAAAAGGAAAGAAAACCATCGAAAGCGTGCTGAAAGCCTTTGAAATCATCAAGGAAAAGCAAGTTGATGTACACACATTGTTTGATTTTGTAAGAAGGCTCATTAAAGCAGAGAATGTTGTTGAAAGTTATAACATTTATGTAGGGCATGAAAGGGCATTGACTATAAAAGAATACGAATTATTGAAGGAGGCGTTAGGATGAGATACACATTAAAAGGCCAAAACGGGCTATTGGATGTCGGTGGGACAGTCGCAAGCCTTGGGCTTGAAGTCTATAAGCAAAAACTAGCAAAAACAAATGTGTGCGCTTTGCAAAAATTAGGTAAACACGAAGACATCGACGATGACATTGGCATTGAATGGCCTATCGTGCATAAAGCGCTGAAGAACGGGATATACGACATAGAAAACGATAAGTTCATAAGATGTGTAGAGTTCCTGTATAGCGGTGAATGCGATGAATGGTATATCGTCAACGGGTTCAACGAATTCGAAACTTTCGCGCCGAAGGATTATGGAATAACTTGGGCGCTAACCAAGGAGGAACTGGAATGAGATACACGAAAAGACTAAAGTCCTTATTTAGGGTAGATAAGGACGGAACCGAGCATTGGAACGAGTATATAGGCGTTTCCGATAGGGACTTGGCGGATAAAAAACTCTTAGAATACGAGGACATTGACGATGACCTTGGCGTTGAGTGGCCTATCTTGCATAAGGCACTAAAAGACACAATGTATTTTAAGTATCAAACCGAATCAGGTGATTTCGTTATATTAAATGCCCATTTATATTTAAAGCCTTTGTTGAATGTTTATTCTAAAGTAATAGAAATAAAGGAATATAGGGATAATGCAGGTGGTTGTTGGTTTGTTGATTGTGCTGTAGTCAAAATAAAAGACTTTGGCAAAACTTGGGCGCTTACCAAGGAGGCATTGGAATGAGCGAAACGCTAGCCGTAAAATACAGGCCAAAAACCTTTGATGAGGTTGTTGAGCAGGATTTGGTTAAGGCAATTTTAACCAACCAAATTAAAACGGGCCAAATAAAGGGCGCATACTTGTTTGAGGGGCCGGCCGGATGCGGAAAAACCACATCCGCAAGGCTATTTGCAAAGGCCATTAACGGAAGCGAGTCCGACATCATTGAGGTTAACGCCGCAAGCAACAACAGCGTTGACGACGTTAGGCGCATTGCGGAGGGCGCGCGCTACCAATCAATTTCAAGCAAGTACAAGGTATATATTTTGGACGAATGCCATTTGCTAAGCGCAAGCGCTTGGGGCGCCTTGCTCAAAACGCTTGAGGAGCCACCGGCAAACACAATATTTATTTTGTGCACCACCGACGCCCAAAAAATTCCGCAAACCATTATTAGCCGTGTTCAGGCGTTTAGGTTTACCAAGATTAGCCTTAAGGGCATACAAAACCGCCTTGACGAAATATGCTATGAGGAATATGGTTGCTACCCATTTCCAAAGGAGGCCGTGGACTACATCGCCAAGCAAGCCCAAGGGGGCATGCGCGACGCCATTAGCCTTATGGGCAAGGTGCTTGACTCCCTTCCGGAAAACAGTATTACGGGCGATGATTGCGTTGGCGTGGACGTTGTTGTTGACATGCTTGGGCTTGTTGACTACACGGTTATGGCCGAACTTGCAAGGGCGCTTCTGATTTTGCCTGAGGGCGACAAGGTTGCCGACATTGTGCAAGGCGTGTATGACGCCGGAAAGGACCTTAAGTTGTTTTTGAGAAACTTTACGTCCTTTGCGCTTGACATGGTTATTTACTACCAAACCAACGACATTGCCAAAACCATGCTTCCCCCAACCCAGGAGTGGGCAAGCCTTATGCATGGGCTAACCCATTACCAAGGCGACGTTGGGCCTTTGCGAAAAATACTTGACGCAACGCTTGACCTTGCCGCCGAGGTTAAGTGGGACAATCAGCCAAAAACCATTATAGTGGCCACGTACACGCTTTTGCGCATGGAGGTGGCAAAATGATAGGCCAAGCAAAAAACATTGCCTATTTAAGCCGTTTAAGGGAGTTGCCACATTTCCTAATTGCCCTTGGCGCAAGGGGCAGTGGGCGCAAGACCCTAATAAGGCAAGCGTTTGCCGAAAGGGGGGTTGAGTGCCTTGTTATTGACGGAAAGGTTGACGCCATCAGGGCGGCCATTGAGGTGGCCACAAACGGAAATGGGAGATACGCCTTTTTGCTTGACTCGGACGACTTTAGCAACACAAGCGCCGGGGCGTTGCTTAAAATTACGGAGGAGTGCCCAAGCAACGCTTGGTTCGCCCTTGTTGCGCCAAGCAGGCAAGCGGTGTTGCAAACGTTGCAAAGCAGGGCCACCATAATTGAAATGGAGCCATACTCGCAAGCCGACTTTGCGGAATACGCAAAAACGCTTGCCCAATATGGGGCAACGGAGGCGGACGTGGCAAGGGCCAAGGAGCATTGCGAAACGTTTGGCGACGCCTTTAGGCTTATAGCCATGCCGGACAAGGGCGAGGGCATCGTTGCCTTTGCAAAACTTATTGTTGAAAGCGCGCCCAACGTGCCTTTGCACAACGCGCTTAAAATACCCATGCGCGTTGACCTAAAGGGAACGGACCCGGAAAAGTGGCCCGCGGACCTTCTCCTAACCATTGTGCTTCACGTAAGTGGTGGCGTTAACCCACCAACCAAGGAGTCGCTAAGGGTGCTTAAGGCAACCAATTGGGCCTTGGGGCTTTTGCAAAACAAATCAATAAACAAGCAAATGCTTATGGACGCTTGGGTAATGAAAATGAATGGGGTAAGGCCATGGAACTAAACGAACTTAAAACCACAATGGACACGCATGGCGAGTTGCGCCATTACTACGTGTTTTGGTGCGAGGACAGAAGCATGGCGGACGTCTACATTGCCCAAATGTGCCAAGCCTATGGGCTTGCAAAGGCGCCCAGGGCAACCGTTGCCGAGGCCATTAGGGAAGCCAACGCGCCATCCCTTTTTGAGGGGGCGAGCACCCTTTACGTTGTTAGGGACGATGAGGCGTTTGCCAAGGACGAAAAGGGTTGGAAGGCCCTTACGGAGGTTGAGCGCAACGTTGTTGTTGCCATTTACACCGCGGACAAAAAAACCGTGTTTGCAAACGCAACGGACGCCGTGTTGTTTAAAAAGGCGGACAAGCAAGTTTTGGCCAATTGCGTAATTGCGGCAACCTATGGCATAAGCCAACAAAGGGCGCTTTGGCTTGCGGAGGCTTGCGATTGCCTTTATGGGCTTTGCTTGCTTGAATGCGAAAAGGTTGTTGGCCTTGCAAGGGAAATGGGCATTGGGGTTGACGGCGCGTTTGACGCCCTTGCCAGCCAAGGCCAGCTTGGGCTTGACAAGGAAAATGGGGCGTTTACGTTTGTTAACTCGTTTGTTCTTGGGGACGCGGAGGGAACGTTTGGCGCGTTGGATGGCTCGGATCCATTGGGCTACCTTGGCCTTATGTACATGCAATGCAAGTCCATGTACATGGTAAGCGCCAACGCCTCAAGCAAAAACATTTGCGCGGACACTGGCCTAACCTTTAACCAAGTTAACGCATACAGGCACAAGCGCCACACCATAAGGCCGGAAAGCCTTCCCTACGTTATGGCGCTAACGCAACGCGTTGAAAGCGGAATCAAGTTGGGCAAAATACCCATGGAGTTTGCCCTTAGGTATTTGCTTGCCAATTGTTGGGATTTGGCTTCCGGCAAATCTGTATAATTTAGGGTGTATGGAGATAAACTATGTCAATGTTTAGATACGTTGTAAAATGCAATAGAAATGGGCAAGTTTTGTATTTGGAAAACGACGCCACAATGGCGCTAACCCCAACCAAGGCGCTCGCCCAACAATTTTTGCTTAGGGAGGCCGCCATTAAGTGCGCCGAGGCCCTAATGGCGGACAAAAGGCTAAACGTCAAAAAGGCGCATGCGGAAAAAATAGCGCCGGGAAAGGGGGTTTCCTATGCTTATAACTAACCACACAAGGCAAATATGCATACCCAGTGAAACCATGGTTGGCATTACGCTTTCCTACGTTGCGGACGACTACAACAAGTTTTTTGCAAAAGGCGAGCGCCCACAAGGCGATGAGCGCCCAAGGGCCGTGGAGGCCACCATTATTGGCCAAAGCGGAATTTTAAGGTTTACCGAGCGCTACGGAAGCATGGAAAAGGCCAAGGAGGCGTTGGAAGGGCTAAAGCACGCGCTTAGGGAGGGCCTTGTTGAATACGCGTTTCCCCTTGACGAGGAATATGAGGCCTTCTTAAAGGCGGAGCGCGAGCGCAAGAAAAAGCAAGCGCAACAACAGAGGCCAGCGTACCAGCAGGAGGAGGAGCCAAATGGCCAAGGTTAGAAAAAGGGTCGCCCCAAGGGTTTGCCATTGCAAAATATGCGGAAGGGTTTTAAAGAGCCCGGAATCAATTGCCAAGGGCATTGGCCCAACGTGCGAGCAAAAGGTGCTTGGCGTTGTTAGGGGCGCAAGCATTGGCAAGCCAAAGGCAAAAAGGCAAGGGGAATGGACCCAAAAGTGGCTTTTTGACGATTGCAAGCCGGAGGTTGCCCAATGAACTCCCAATCGGGAAACGCAACGTGCAAATATTGCGCCAAGCGCCACGTTGGTTGCCACGACAATTGCCCGGAGTATTTGGAATACAAAAGAAAGTTGGCGCTTGAAAGGGAGGCCGAGCGCAAGGTTAAGGCGCTTAACGAATACGCAAAGCGCTCCTATGGCAATAGAAGGAGGAAATGGTAATGGTGGCAATATTTGCAATAGCGGAAATATTGTTTGCGTTGGTATGCGTTCCCCTTTGCTTGGCAACGGATGGGGACGCTTGGTGGTTTGCCGTGCTATGCGTGGTTTTATACCTTTGCGCGGCGTTTCAAATTAGAGCAATTGTAAAGGAGCGTGGAAAAAACAATGAACAAGAAGAAAGCAATTAACTTGCTAAGGTCGTCGTGGTTTGTAAACCTTGACGGAGGAAAGCATGCCCAAACGGAGGCCATGCAAGCCCTTGCGTTGGCGGAAAAGGCGTTTGACGAGGCCAAGCCATACAAGGCAAAGGCCAAGGCGTTGGCGCTAGAAAACAAGGCGCTTAAAACGGAAAACGAGGCTTTGCGCGACGAGTTGCGGAGGCACGTTGCATGCCTTAGGTCATTGCTTGGCCACGTTAAAATGGAGAATTTTAACGTCCCGGGCCTCGTTGCCCTCCACATTAGCGTGCCAATTGGGGAGTACGTGAGCAACGTTGAACCCTTGGAAACCGACCCAAGGTACACTGGGGAAGGGGGTGACGGCCATGACGAGTAAAATGGAAGCATACCTTAGGGCGCTTGGCCTTGTTACCGACAAGGACACCGTGCGCCATGAGCACCTTGCGTTGGCGCTGCACGTTTTGCAAAGCCAAAACTTGCACAACAAGTCGCGCAATAGGTTTACGGGGCACTCGGACACCCTTGCAAGCGTTATGGCGGAGTGCCTGGGGCGCAAGCAAAACTACGTTACCAAGGAAATGTCCGTATGGCTTGACAGGTTTCGCATGTCATACGACCCCTCCAAGCCGGAGTTTACGGATATTTGCGAGCCAAAAATCGTAAAAATACTAACGCCTTGGCAACTTTTGTACCTAATTTCGCTTGATTTTTACGAAAAACACGGAACGCAAGGGCAATAAATTACATAATAATACCCAACGCTAAATGGGGTTTGTTTTGTATTGCATAATACATAATACAATTGCCCCATTTTTTGTTTTGCGCTATAATGCGCGTATATGAGAAACTCGCTTGCAAACCTAACGCGGATTCAAGAGGAATCCCCCAAAAAGAAAACAATAAAAACCGTCACCGACGATGGAACGCAAGTGCCCATGACGCCGGAGCAAATTAAGCGCCAGGAGGAGCGCCTTGCCAAAAAGGTAAGGGTAGACGAAATGCGCATGAGCCCATTGTATAAAAAATACAGTGGCCAACTTACCCAAGCGCAAATGCTCTTTGTTCACTACATTGTTTTTAATGGTGCCAGTCTTCAGGAGGCCCTTGTGTTGGCCTACCCACGCACGCAAACGTGGTCGGACTTGGCAAAAAAGCATAGGGCGTACAATTTGCTTAACCCAACCAAGAACCCCGTGCTAAGGGGCTTTTACGATGAGTTAAGGGCCGAGTTTTTAACAAGGCTTAACGAGGAGCAAGTATGGACGCTTGGCATGGCCAGTAGGGAACTTAAGGGCGCCCTTGAGGATGCAAAGGCCGACGGAATGACAAAGGAGGGCGTTGCCCTCAGGCTTGGGGCAATTACGGAACTTAACAGAATACATGGCTTGCACAAGGTTGACGTTACCCTTGGGGCCAAGCAAGTTGTGTTCAGTGGCGAGGACGAGTTAAGCGACGAGGTGCCGAACCCGGAGCCAATTGACTGCGTGGACGCCGTGGGGGAAGGCGATGGCAACTGAGTATTGGAGCCCGGGGGTTTCGGAGAGCGGGGTTGTTGGCCACCTTTGGGGCGTTGTTGGCGAGGCCCTTGGAATAAGGTGTGGGCAGGAGATTTACGTGCCTTACAGGGTAAGCGCGCGCAACAAGCCACACGTTAAAAGGGTGGTTGTTAAAAGCGTTCAAATAACCTTGGTTGAGGGAAAGGGGGACGTTAGCCTTTTGTGCACGGACCCCAGTGGCCTTGACTACGTTTACAGATACGACCAAGTGGTTTTGGACATTAACGCGGCCATTAGGTTTGTTGCCATACAAAGCCTCAGGGAGGACCTTGGGCTTGACGAGTTTTGCCACATGGTTGACCCAAGGTTTAAATACAAGGCAAAAAAGGATGGGGAGATGGCCCAAAACTACGTTCACTTTGACCCAACAAGGGAGGTGGACGAGGGCGCAAGGCGGGAATTGCTTGAGCGCATTAGCGACAGGGTTTTAAGCCCAGCCTATTGGAGGAGCGGATACCACAAATGATAAGCAACATTCACCTTCCGGACATAGTTGGCAAGGGGTACGCCAAGTTTTGGAGGGACAAGAGAAGATACACCGTCGTTAAGGGAAGCCGTGGCTCAAAGAAGTCAAAGACCACCGCCCTTTGGATTATTTACATGCTAATGAAGTACCCATTGGCGCACGCCTTGGTTATTAGGCAATATTGGAACACCCACAGGGACTCCACGTTTGCAGATTTGCAATGGGCGGCAAGGCGCTTGGGGGTTGCCCATTTGTTTAAGTTCCCAAAAAGCGAGGTTAAGATAACCTACCTCCCGACGGGCCAAACCATATTGTTTAGGGGTTGCGACGACCCGGACAGCATTACCTCAATTTCCGTTCCGTTTGGCGGAATTTGCTTTGTGTGGTTTGAGGAGGCCTTCCAAATTACAAGCGAAGAGGTTTTTGACAAGATTGATGGCTCCATTAGGGGTGGGTTTATTGACAAGGACGGAAAGGAAATTGGCGTGCCCGAGGGGTACTTTAGGCGCATCATACTAACCCTTAACCCATGGTCGCCGCTTATTTGGATAAAGCGCAGGTTCTTTAAGGACGAGGCCAACCCGGATTACTACGAGGACGAGGACACGCTTGCCATGACCACCAACTACATGTGCAACGAGTGGCTTGCCGAGCAGGACATTAGGCTTTTTGAGAGGTGGAAAAGGGAGAAGCCAAAATACTACCGTGTGGCCGGCCTTGGCCAATGGGGCGTTACGGAGGGCCTTATTTACGACGATTGGGTTGTTAGGGACTTCGACGCGCCAAGCCTTATGCTTAGGGTTAACGAAAAGAACAAGCCCTACTACAAGAAAAGGTATGGCCTTGACTTTGGTTACTCCAACGACCCAACGGCCGCCATTGCCCTTTTGGTGGACGACAAGAACCACGAAATATACATTTACTACCAACACTACCAAACCGGAGAAACCAACATGGAGTTGTGCATGGCGCTTGAGGCCGACCACCTTAACTCAAAGCCATGGGTGGCCGACTGCGCCGCGCCAAAGGACATTGCGGAGTTGTTTAATGGGCTTTACGACGAGCATGGCCAATTGCACAGGCTTAACCAAATTAGGGGAAGCAAAAAGGGCAGGGGCTCAATTTTGGCGGGCATACAAAAATTGCAGGACTACAAGTTCATAGTCCACCCAAGGTGCCAGGACGTAATCATAGAGTTAAGCAACTACTCATGGCAAAAGGACGAGTTGACGGACAGGTGGCTTAACAAGCCCATTGATGAGTTCAACCACGCCATGGACGCCATTAGGTACGCATGCGAGGACATTGGCGCGGAAACGTTTTCCTTCCACTAGAAAGTTGCCAACCATCCACCAAAAAATAACCAATAACATACTAATTTAGGGACAAAAAAACCCGGCGCAATGGCCGGGTTTTTAGTTGGTTGCTAGTAATTTATTACTAGCGTTTATGGGAGCCTATTAAAAGCGACTTAACGCCAAGCACCTTTTCCAACTCCTTTAGGCCAATGGCGCTCCTTACCTCGCCATTTGCCATTACAACTTGGGCACGCTCGCCACTTATGGTTAAAACGCGCCAAGGGTTTCCGTCAAACCTTTTCAGGGCCTTTGCCAATTTTTCGGCGTCCATCAGAAAAGGTCCTCGTACCTTTGGGTTCCGTTAACCGCGTCCGCGAGTTCCTTTGCAAGGTTGTCCTCCGTCCACCCATAGTAGGAGGCCATGCAACATTCGAGAATGGCCTTTTTTATGGGTGGGTTAGCCAAAACGTCCTGCAACCCATACTCAATGATTGTTGGCTCGCAAACCAAAACCAATTGGTTGGTTGGGTCGACCTTTTTGCGCACGTAGTCAAAATACTTAAAAAACATCCTGACGGCCACGGACTTGTTGCTTGCAATGGCGTACTCGGCGGGAACCAAATACCCATCGGGGGAAACTTGGGCCGGGCAATAGTAGTCGTCCTCGGCGTCGCCACCAAGGCAAACAACGCGCGTGATTTGGTTAACCCAAAACCCGGCAAAGTGTATGCCGTAGATTTTTTTGGCCATTAAAAGCCCTCCCCGTATGGGTCAACGCTTCCGCATGGGCCGTCATCCTGGCAACCCTCGCATTCGCTTTCGCAGGAAGGCCATTCAAGCCATTCCTCCTCCCACACAACGTGCATTGGGCTTTCGTTGCGCGTTGAGGCGCAAACCCTTACGGATTCGCCCCATGGCAAGTATTCAACCGCGCACAACTCAACCTCATGGTTGGGGTCGTTGTACCTTTCAATTTGCGCAAGGTACTTTTGCACGGCGTCCCGCCTTCCGTCGCATGGTATGTAGGACATTCGGTTTTCTGGGATAAACTCCTCCAAGTTGTAAATTCTAACTTCGTATCTCATATTGAGACCTCCTTTAAATGTTGCGCCTAAGCAAGCGCGCCGTTGCCAACTTCCTTAACAACAGGGTTTTTAAGGCTTAACCCCTTACCCTTAATTATACAGAAGTTGGCAATACGCCCGATTGCTTGGTGCGCGCGTATATGCGCGCTTAATCGTCGTCGTCGGCTGGCACGAGCTCAACGTCGGGGCACATTCCGTAGTACTCGTCCCCCTCGGAGTACGAGCAAGCGGCTTGTTGCGCCTTGTCGAGGTCGTCAAACGTGGCAATCCACTCGTGGTTAACGTAGAGTTTCCACATAATTAGGCCTCCTCAACCATTGCCGACCATACGGTTGAGCGCATGCGTATTGCGCGCGCCACCTCAAACGCCTGGTCCCGGCCAAACGCCTTGGCGTCGGCCTCGCTTGGGCTTGTTTCATAGTGGCTTTCAAAGGGAATCGCAACCTTTGGCCATTCGGAAACCCACCTAACTTGGTAGACCGGAACGCCATTTTCGTTGGCGCCTTCGCTGCACAACACGGCAACGTGGTACTTTTTTGGCTTCTTTTTGTTCATATAGAACCTCCTTTTATTCTTGGCGCAAGCCAGCGCCCCGCAACCCCTTGCCCATAACAAGGGGCTGTACGGCCGATGGCTTATTTTTTGGGCGGAATTTTTTTGAATGGGTGCACTCCGCCAATTACAACGCGGTCGATAACCACGTCATACTTTGGGGCGTTGGCTTGGTTTGTCCAATCCTCCGCGCCCTTGATGGCCTTTTTCTCGCCATCCACGCCTTCGTAGGTCACAACGTCGCTTCCGTTAAAGGAATCTACGTATACCTCAAACCTAACCTCAAGGTCATACGCCTCACTCGCGTGCCTTACGCAAAAATCCGGGTACGCCAACGTGGCCTTGCGCCCATTTTTCATGACCTCAACAAGGTGCATTCCGTTGGGGAGCGCCTCAACGTAAACGCCAGGCTCCCACCTTTCGTGGTTGATAAGCGCGTGCGTGTCCACAAGGACCAATTCCTCTGGGCTAAACATTTTTTGTTCCATTTTGGAACCTCCTTTTCCGATGCCCCTTTTGGGAGAGGGCACCACGCAACCACCTTTTTCAAAGTGGTTGTACTGGTGGCTTCTACCAATCCATGACGTGTGGCTTTGGGTCGGCTTGTGGGGTTTCGTAAACCAAGTCCCATTTGCCAACCAACTCGTTGGTGGCGTAAACGCGCATAACGTGAAACACGTCATAAAAATGCGGAACGTAGCCATAGTCGTCAATGGTTAGTTCGCTTGTTGGCTCAAATTCCGCCAACGTTGCTGCCAAGCACGCAATTGCGCCACTTTTCCGCATTGGGTCGCCCCAATCGCTTTCGTCCTCGCTTCCGCAACACTTGCGAACGTGGGTGGCCTTAACGTATTCGTAGCCTTTGCATAGGCCAATGAGCCTATGGAATAGGTCGCGAAACTTGGCAACGCTTAGGCGCGTTGTTCCAATTCTAACGCCATCATCGTAGGTTTTGCGCAGCAAAACAACGCGCGTTTTGGTGCCCAAAAACGCAAAGGCGTTCCTAAAGGCGTCCTCCGCGTTGTCAAACACCCATGGCTCCTGCTTTTCGAGCCTAACTTCATACAAAATCATTTTTGCTCTCCTTACTGGTGGGCTTGGCCCACCCCAAAAACGCCTAAAACGGCCTTTAGGCGGCTTTGGGGCGAGGGGTGGCTATTTTATACCACCCAAGCCACAATCAAGCGCTACGGGGCTTATTCGTACCACTGGCCGGCTTCCATGTCATCCGTGGCTAGCCTTGGCTCGGCGTCGTCGTCAATGGGCTCGCCATTAAAGTCGTCGCCATCGTCCTCGTCCTCGGGGCTTCCGTTGACGTCAATGGTTGCCTCAATTTGCCCCGTTCTTTCGTTGTACCAAACGTCGATTGAGGTAATCTCAAGGTCGTCAAGGTTGTCGGGGGCGTCGTCAATGTCGCCCTCATAGAGAACGCCGTCGTCGGCGTTGTACTCCGAGTAGGAGTTAACGTCAACAACACGGCAATGCTCGAAGCCACTGTGCCCGAGTTCGTTTTTGAATTCGTAGATGTCCATATCTACCTCCCTTTTCCGATGCGTGCCTTAGCAAGCATCCCACAACCCCCTCCCCATAAAAGGGGGCTGTTCGGTTGGTTGCTATTGCCCTAGATGGCCTTTGCGATACCCGTCATAAGGTCAATGCGAATGCGCTTTCCGTTGGCGTAAAGCAACAAGTCATTGGGCTTGCATTTGTGCTTTACGTAGTAGCCGTAAACGCTTTTGCACCCACTGTTCCAGGTGTCAACGTATTGGGTTCCCTTAACGCAGACCCAATGGCGGGCAACCTTTAGCACGGCGATGTCGTCCGGCTTTAGGATTTGGACCATCTCGCAGACGGCGTAGGTTGTGCCGTCTGGCTTGAATGGCTTGCCCATTTTTTCAAAGCCCAACTTTGAAAGCAGGGCCTCGGCCACCTTGTCGGAGGTGGGGTCGTAGCACGAGCGAATGGATTCGTCGCACTGCATCTTAAGCACGTCCGCCCATGGGGTGTTCGTGGCTTGGCACAAGGCACGGGTCGAGCAATCGCCCGTCTTCTTGCGCTTGGGGTTTACATTTAGTTCAATGTACTCCAGCATTTTAATCTCCTTCTGGCGCTAAAAAGCACCCATCAACCACCCTAAAAGGATGGTTGCCCGGCTGGTTTCTAGCCAATAATGTCTTCGCCATAGCAAGCGAATTGCAATATGGCGTCGTAGTCGTAAAAGTCCAAAACGCCATTTGGGTCCTCGTCGGCCACGTCATAGACCGTGCCTCGGTAGTGGTCGCAAAGGGAATAGAGCCTTATGCCCTCCATAAGTTTGTCGAGCGTAAGTTCGTACCAACCCTCATTCGTTGGCTCCTCGGCCATGTGCAGGCGCAAGGGGTAGCCCATGAGAAGCATTTGGGCTTGCACCTCCTCGATGCAGACGTCCTCCATGCCCTCGTCAATTAGGGCTTGCTTTGCCTTGTCATAGCCATCCCATGGGCATTTGACGTCGTCAAATCCGCATTGCCCGGCGAGGCCATTGGCCAAAATGCCAACAACTGCGTCGAACGTGATGGGCACCGGGGCGCAATTAACAACCCCCATAACCTTGCTTTTCTTTTCTTCCATTTTTGTTTCTCCTTTGGGTAATCACCCGACCATCGGGCGCTTGCGCGCCCTAGGTTTCGGCCATCGCCCAAGTGGCCATCGTCAGGGGTGTTGTTGCCTTGCTTAGAGCCTAATTTCC
>Ga0247611_10007588_pt1 | contig 13560 bp, 20 predicted proteins | sample 177DNAGHGhighgp2_FD_192422 | JGI IMG/M metagenome (GOLD analysis project Ga0247611, IMG submission 192422) | Sheep rumen microbial communities from Palmerston North, Manawatu-Wanganui, New Zealand - 1770 DNA GHGhigh gp2 | ecosystem: Host-associated > Mammals > Digestive system > Stomach > Rumen... | reverse complement strand
CTTGCAAGCGTTATATGGACGTTTTATAGGTTTCCGAGGGACGCCCAAGCTCCTCCGGCTCCGTTTACATAGGTTGCGGTACAGATCCAGCCCTTTGGCTGGCCTGCCGCCGGCGCGTGGTTCCAGCACACGTCTCCAACATGGCCGAAAGTCCTCGACGCGATGTCCGAAGCTACGCAAGGGCTTGCGACCATCTTGTTGCCATAATACCAGATCCAGGCTACGTCCACGACGTTGTTTTCGACTTTGACGTAAGACTCGTTGCTTACATTTCCGCGGATAAGAGCCAGAAGCATGTCCGTGGCGCTTCCAAGATCGGTATCATCGAATACATTGTCGTGAATGTGAATATTCTTATACAGAGCGGATGCTGTACTCATAGCAAAGCCGCGTGGTTTCATATAAGGGTCGCCGGACGTCGGAGAAAAATGCAAGCCATGGCTGACGTTGTTGCAGATCTGGACGTTTTCAGCGATGCGAAGATCCACCAGCGCGACGTTGGTGTTTTCAAACATATTCCCGGAGATAACGGCGTTCTCGCTCTGGATGAGATATAAAGCACACTGTTCGGCAACATCTGCGTTAATGCATCCGCCGTTTTTTAGGACGTTGTTTGTTATGAAGATGTTTTTACCTCCGGCGGATATACAGCTGTTCTGAACGGCCGGGGTCCTCTTGTGGGCTGTATTGCTGCCGTTTTCGCATATATTTCCGGAGATGATCAAGTCCTTCATTGGCATAGCCGGCGACGTCAGCGGCGTAGCCATGATAGAAGATATGCATCCGATTATCGTATTATCTACGATCTTGAGATCTTCGCCGCCGTGTGCATCGATGCCTTCCCACCAGGCCCTGCTGTTCTTAATATAGTTTCCTTTGCAGAGAATGTGCTTGGACACGGGCGGGTTTGCTGTGGTTTCCGCGCCGGATAATACGATCGGGTACGTATTGGCCAGCGTATAGTTTTCCAGCTCCTCAAGCCTGTTATTCTCAACGACGCAATTTGTGGCTCCATGGAGCGCGATACCTGTAAAGGAATAGTGCTTCACGGAGCAATTTCTAATGGTCACACCGTCGGATCCGTTTACGATGCGGAAGCACATGCCGGCGTTGATGTCTTCCATGCTGACGTTTTCGATCAGGATGTCGGACGCCGCGTCCGCTTTAATGACGGAATGGTTTACGATCGCTCCGTCGACAGATCCCTGACCTTCAAAAGACAGCCCGCTGATCTTGCATCCGCTGACGGATGTCATATCAAAACAAGCCGGATATGCGTACAAGGTCTCGCTGGCCGGAACACGGTCCATGATAAGGCCTTCGCCCTCGATGGTCTGCCCGTCCATCATCGTTACGGGTTCATCCATCATATAGGTCTTGTTTGCGATAATGTGTGGATAATGCGCCGCGATCTGCAGCGCTTTTGTATCGTTTTCCACGCCGTTGCCATACGCGCCGAACATCTCCGGCGTAACGTATGGCGTAACGACGACGGGGATGGCGATCTGTTTGTTATTGTCCAGGGTCAGGAAATAGTCCAGAGCGCACTGGGACGGATTAAAGTCCTTCACCAGATAGAACAGGCCGCCCTGGTCGCCTGCTTCGTGGTAGCCCAGCGTCAAGACGATGCTGCCGTCGGTGATGTCTGCCGCCAGCATTTCCGGCACGGTCTTGAACTGGACAATAGAATGCTCCAGGAAGCCCTCGAAGATCTTCGCCTCGATGGCCTCGTCAAGCGTTCCGAGCTGTGCAAGGATCTCCTTCACCCTCGCAACCAACCACTTTAGATCATAGCTGTAAGGATCGCCGGGTACATAAGGATTATTAAGCATAGTATTTTTACCTCCCTTAATAGACGTCCAGGCAGAACTCTGCCGCCCAGCTGTCCGAGATGATGCGGACGATCTCCAGCTTCGGGACCAGCTGCAGCTCACTCTCCAGCATCTGCTGCGACGTGGTCACGCCGATGTTTCCGTGAATGTTGGATTTTATCGTCAGGCTGCCGTTATAGTTTCCGCTGTCTCCGATGGTGCCGCTGTCCGCCTCTGTCAGGTTCGGCGTCTGGACGGATCTCGTGTCCGGGCTGAACGTGGTGACGTTTTCCGCGCTGACGCTGTCCTCCGTCGTGTTCGTGCCTGTCGTGGCCGTGCTGGTGTTCAGCGTCCTGGTATTGCCCATCGTGTCTTTTGTCGTCTCGCTTCTGTCTTCGGTACGGTCATAGTTTTCGATGGGATTATATTCCGCGGTACATGCGGCGTACATCCGCGTGAAGATCGGCAGCATCCTGGTGGACCATGATGTAATATAGTATTTCATCACGGTCGGCTCCGGGATAAACAGCGGCGTGTCGCCGTGCCGGAGGATGATGTCGTCGACGATCAGCTTTTTCGTATCGTCGTCGTTGATGTCGTCCGGCAGGACCATGCCGTCGAACAGCGTGTCGTCCCAGTCGAGAAGCGCTCGGATGCCGCCCTGATGCAATTCATTAAACAGCATAATCGTCGCCTCCTTCCGGTTCATTCGCTCTGACGGAGATCTCCGTGCCGAGCAGCGCATTGAACTTCAGCAGGCTGTCCTCCAGGCTCTTCAGCCAAACGTCGCGTCTGATGAAGGTCTGTGCTTCGTCGGCGTTGACCTCGCTGGTGATCATGCGCTCGCGTTTGTCGTCAGGGATCCTGACGCCGATCTCCTTGTAAAAGTCATCGACGACGGACCGGCGCGCTTCGATCAGCTCCGGCAGAATAAAATTCTGCTTCAGATCTCTGTCGAACTGTTGCCAGGGAAGACGGTCCGGATCCAGGTCGCCGGTCTTGCGGATCTTCGCGTCGTACACGATGGCAGGCTCGCCGTTGGCCAGCTTCTGCGCGATTGCTTTCAGGGATCTGGCGGACTTGTCGTCCGTTGCAACCATAGCATACGCCATGCGCGCGTTTATGCTGCTCTGACGGATAGCCGTGTCGATCTGACGCATTTCGTCCGCGTACTTCGTGATCACGTCCCAGATGCCGGTAAAGTCTGGCGTCAGCTTGATGGCCTCGCACTCGACGCCCAGGCGGAGTGGTCTGTTAAAATTGAAATAAGGCGTGTTAATGATCGCGTGCGTCGGCTGATACTGAAGACCGAAGCCCGCGACGGTGGCCGGCACGATGACCAGCCCATATTTTTTGCTCTCGAAGCCCACAAGGAAGCCTCGACGATATAGCCCATATTTGAACGCTTCCACGTCCCAGTTTGCCGGCAGGTTTTCAAAAGTGAAAAGCGCCGTCGCGCGCTGGAAGAATGACCGCGTCCAGTAGCGGAGCATCTGGTCGGGGTATGCGTTGCCGTACTTGTCAGCTGATAGTCCGCGCGCATACATGCCGCCGTAATCGACCCACAAAAGGATCACCTCCTCTTATTCGATGAAGACGCCGCCGTCCATAGCAGCGTTGACGAGGCTGACGTCTCCCATTCTGTCAGACGATGCCAGGCTGAAACCTCTGGTCTTGCAGAAGCCGGCGACCGGCGTCGCGATCTTCATGACCGGATGACCGTACAATGCCGAGAAGCCGGCGTCATCCAGCGGCGGATAATACATCAGGCAGAGCGTCGCGGTCAGCGGCTGTCCGAGGCCTGCCAGACCTCCCATGGATCCGGCGCAGGTGATAGCCGGCTCGATGGTCTGCATATAGCCGCCGAACATGTTCGACGCGCCTGCTGCCATCGTGTTGGCGGCAGATGCCGCGTCTCCCATGACGCCCAGCGTCAGGGATTTTGCCATGACGGCAGATCCGAGATCCACGGCGCCTCCAGCCATCTGCAGCGCTCCTCCGAAGGCCTGTATGGCTCCGGAGATCGCTCCGGACGTGCTGACGCGGGCCGTGCCGATCGCATAGGGAACGGCCACGTTCACAGTGCCGCTGTATACGGTATAGTTTCCGGCCTTGACGGTATACGCCATGTCTCCACTGAAGAACTCGAAGGACCAGCGGATCGAGAGAGAAGAAACACCGACGCATTGGTCGATTGGGACAGGTACGGTTCCGATAAACGGAAGATAAAGAACCATCTGTGCATTGTTTCGTCTCCAATCTGCAACAGGCCATGGGATCGTTATGGAAGTGTTTTCAGTGATCACCAGATTATCAGACAGCGCTGGAAGGCTCATGCCGCTATCCCAGTTTCCCAAGTACACACGCTCTGCCGTTCCTCCGGTGGAAAAGATCGGGACCCAGTGACAGCTTTTTATGGCGTTGATGGCGCTGTCCTGAAGTAAAGACCTTTTCAGATCCAGGCTGGCCAGGCTGGCAAGCTGCTGGTCCGGGCTGGAGCCACTATTTATGATGTTGTCGACTTCTGTTCCCAGGTCGCTGTTGATCTGGCTGATCAGGGTCTTTAGTGCCGTCTCGTCTGCAAGATATGTTCGGACGCCGTTTCCGGATCCGACGACCTGCAGCACATAACGGCCGCCCGTTCCGATCTTTCCGCCGGACGGGTCCACGCTTGCCGTGTACTGCGTCGGCGTCTCGCTGATAGTCTGCCGGTGATCACTCACTCTGTAAGTGCTGTCGCCGGCGTCGAACGTATTAAACCCGTATTCTATGAACGCGCTGGTGGCCATGATCGCAGCCCGGTTGTCCGCCAGTACGTCGCGCACACAATGGACCTCACATCTGCCTTCCGCGACGGAAACGATGTCAACGATCCAGTAAAAGCCGTAAAGAAGGCCGGCGCCTACCGCGTAATTGTAGCCGGCTAATGTCGCAGCGTTTGCCTGCAGCAGGAACACGGGCCTCTCCAGGCTCGTGTCCTGCTTCAGGAATACGTCGTAATTAGTCCAGAGCGTACTGTCAGGCACGGCAGTGCTGTTGACCCTCTTCTTGGTGCTGCCCAGTTTGAGGGGAATGCTCATGGATTACCTCCTTTATTAAGGCAGATAGTACAGGACCATGTTTTCTGTCTGATCCTGTTTGAACTGGAACGCCCAGTGATAGACGGTGTTGAAATAATCGCCGTCCGCGTTGACCGGCGTGGTGATGGTCTTCTGCAGCTTCAGGCTGGTCGCGATGGCGTCGCGGTCGAAGAGCAGCGCGACGACGTGATCCAGAGCGACGGCAGTGCCGTCCACGGCCTGACCGGTGGAGACGTTCAGCTGGTTCGGCTTGATGTTGACGGCCGAAGGTACGTTCGGGTTCTGCCAGTATTCGACGCCTTCATAGTCCTGAATACGCAGGAAGGAAGGATCGAACAGAGACGGGAAGATGCTGGCCTCCGCATCACGGAAGATGGGTCTATACATGATCAGACGTCTCATCTCCGCCGGGGTATGGCGCAGCAGCGTCAGAGCGTTGCCGGCGTCATCGTTTCTGGCCGGGTAGATGTGGAACAGGCTGTTGTATTCGCTCATCAGCTCCATGTCTCCCTTGATCTTCGCAACGAAGAACTCGCAGAAGGATTTGAAGTCAGCGCCCAGCAGGTCGGCCGTGGTCTTCGACGTTCCGTATTTAGCGTTGTATGCTGCCACCAGATCGACCTTCTGTCTGGCCGCACCGACGTTGTAAGTCGCGCCGATGGCGTTCAGGATCTGAAGTCTGTTCTCTGCTTCGTAGCCAAGCGCGATGTCGTTCGCGATGGCGACCATCTTCGCGGAATAGAAGTCGGAGAACTCGCTTTCGGAATGGAACGCCTGGTCAAGCTGATCCGCGAACGTGGTGTCTCTCTTCTTGATGACCTTTGTTCCGCAGAAATTCATTTCCAGCGGATAGGTCTTCGTGATCTTGTAGTGGTCGATGCTGTTGCCGTCCACCAGGTTGGTGGCGTTGATGTCGGTGTTCCACATCGTTTCCGCTTCGAACTTGCCGGCGTAGAAGGAGATCTTTCTGGTGATGCCGCCCCACTCTTCAGGAACGCGCGCGATGATCTCGAACTTGCCGCGGTAAGGTCTGACGGCGACGATGGTGCGCGCGATCACGGTGGACAGCGCGTTCAGGGTGTTCGTGTAGCCGGTGCGGAGCATATGCTCGCCGATGCTCACAAAGGAAGACGTGTCCTGCGCCTGCAGCGTGGACTGGCTTCCATACATTTCAGCTGCGGCCGCGTTAACGATTGCGTATACGTCGACCGGGGTAAGGGTATTTGCCATTTGCTTTTACCTCCGTTTAAGACTGTTTGAAAAAGTTAGTTACAACGTCTTCGATCCCCACGGGCTGTACGTCACCCAGAGAAGGAGACAGGGCTGCCGCCATTTTCTTCATCTGCTCGCGGATCTCGTTCAGCTCCGCGCGGTAGTCTTCCGCCGGACCCATCGGAGCCGGAGCACCTTCCGGAGCCGGTTCCGGTTCCGCCTGCTTCTCCGGTTCTGCTGCCGGAGCTTCAGACGGTTCGTCCTGGCTCTTCAGATATTCGTCGTACTCTTTTCGGAGCTTCCACTCCTCAAAACTCATTTTTGCCATTTTACTTTGGTACCTCCTTCGATTTCACTATCGGGAGCCTTTTTGCCGCGTCCCACTTCACTGTTGCATAGCCGAGCGGTTTGTCCAGTTCGGCCAGCATGATATAGTTATGTCCATCTTTATATATACCAGTGCAGACGACTTTGCGTCCGTCCTGTTCGATGGTGATGTCAGTCGTTCCGGCCGGCCGCGGTCATGGATAAGAGATATACGGGAGTTTTCCGTGTTTCGTCCAGTATCGCGTATTGTAGCCGGAAACGGGTCCGATGTTGCCCACGGCCGTCTTGATCACTCCCCAGGCCCCGAATCCTGTGGTGCATTCGATGCCAAGGCCGCCTCCGATATAGATACCGGCGTGGCCGTCCATCCACAGCATTTCCCCTGGGACGATGGTGGAGAAGTCCGTCGACACGTCGGTGCAGCGCTGGATCATCGTATTCTCCCCGATGTCCGGCACTCCGTTGGATCCGTAAACGGCTCCGCCGTTCGGGTCGTTTACGTCCGCATTCCATCCCCACAAAATGCCCTTTATGAGACAGATGCAGTCAAACGCGAAGGTTTGCGCCGTCTGGGCGTTTATGATGGACCGGTATGTATAGTTAAAACTGTTCTTATTGATAAGCCGCTGCTTGTTGGCTGCCGTCAATGGCTGGCCCCAGCCTCCGGAGACGTAACAAGATGGATGCGAAAACGCCAGCTCCGCACGCGCTATGAACTGTGCCGCGGTATAGACAGGGCTGCCGCCTCCACCGCCTCCGCCTCCTCCGTTGACGGGATAATAAAAGCGGCGCCAGATCTTCCGGCTCATTTTTCGCCTCCCAGGCGGTCGATGAGCTTTTGCATGACGACGGTGTTATTGTTCACCGCCTCCGCCATTTTGTTCATCTCTTCGCGGTGCGCTTCGTCCTTCTTCGTCACGTACCAGAACAGCAGCAGACACATGGCGATCGGAAAACCTAACTGTGTAACGATCTGAACAATATTATCCATTTATGTATACCTCCCGGAACTCACAATAAAGGGCAGGATCGGGACGCGGACCCTTGCCACGGCTTCCGGCCGTTTGCGTATTGGCTTCCTGCCCTACTTAAAGTTTACATAATTTTTTTGTTATGTCAACACAAAAGACCGCCCTCACCTCCGGACGGTCTTCTGTGTCGTCAAAACTTATTCTGTAAGGAGAACGATGAAAAGAGCATGAAACCTGAACCCAACAGAATTATATCATCAAAAATTGATCTTGAAAATCTGTTTTATTCTGTCCTGGATGTGGAGATCCGCGAACTTGATCAGGCCGGCACGGTACGCCTCGAAGATCCAGTAATAATCATCTGTAAATCTCTCTGTCTCATACTCGCTCGTTTCGTAATGTTCGACGCGGTGCTGTGCATGGCAGGCGTAAAGGTTTTGTCCGTCGTTCGTCTGCCAGAGATATATATCTCCATAGGAGCAGAGAGGCGTCAGGCCCTTCATGCTCATTTTGCCGACAAGCGCCTGCTCGTTATAGGCCCATTCATTATCTAAGGCCATGCCGGTGAAGCGCTCCGCGCTCTTCGTCTTCTCCAGGTGCGCCATGAGCGCCGTCTGGCGTCGCCTCTCTGTTACTTTCCTGCTGTCCGGCTGGCAGATCAGGACTCCGTTCTTCACCTGCAGCTCGCGCCCCCTCTCCCTCATCTTCAATATGGGATCTATCAGGCCCAGGACCTGCAGAACGCTGCTGTTGATGTTGTTCGTATTTGCCAGCAGCCACAGGTTGACCGGAGGACGGCCTTCCAGCTCTCTGTTGCCGTTGATGGTGGTATAGGCGTTCAGCAGCGCGTCGCCTTCCGTCTTGCGCGTGATGACGTGCTTCTCAGGGATAAATTCATCGTATACTATATCGGTGAAGCCTTGAGCCGCAAAGCCCCTGATCGTGGCCACGGTCGGAAGCCCCAGGCAGATGCCAATCTGCAAGTCTTTGTCTTCGTCGTATATGTTCAGGATCTTGCCGGCTGTGTCCAGTCGGATGTTATGATCCGGAGCGAAAACGGCAAAAGGATTGACCGCAGGATTGGCGCCCAAAAACTGGACCTCCTCATTTGTCCGCCGCATGAGGATGAACCTCCTGCCGGACTCGATCATATATTTAAGCGTTCCATAGGTCTTCCCCACTTGCCTCTTGCCGATGATGACCCGAAGCCAGGCCGGCAGCTCTGCCAGGGTCGGCACGTTCAACCAGCCCTCCGGTGTATAGATGTTAATGTTCATTTTTTCAGCCCCGTCTCGATATGCTCAAGTATACGCGGCAATAGCGTTATGACTACATCGTCCGCCTGCAGCCGGATGTCTTCGTGCGGCGTTTTTATCCACAGCCCGGCGACGTCTTCCATATCAACCGTCATATACAGATCGACCGCGTGGTCAGAATATCCGCGGCCCGTATAGATGCGCATTTTACTCTTCGTCATTGTCTTTACCCTCCAGACAGTCCTCGCAAGGTCCTCCGACGCAGTCGGCGCACTTGCTGTCGCTCTTTTCTGTTACCATAGCTATGGCCAGCCGGACGATCGCAGCACCCATGATTGCACGCTGCCTATATACGATCTTGTCTATTTCGCCTTTTAGCCTTTCTATCTCTGCCTGATATTCTGTATCATTCCTCAGAACGTACTCGCCCCATTCTAATAAATCGTGTACTGTCATGTTATACCTCCATTCTTGCCCCGCAGTTCGGGCAGTAGTGCCAATCTTTTATACCTGCTTCACCACAGACAGAACATTCATATGCGGCAGACCACCACATTGATATGCTTTTAATCCATCTGTATTTTTCATTAACCCACCGTCCCCGCCGTTCTGCGGATGGGAGTCTGTTTAACGCAAGCAATGCATCAAGTCTGCCGATGGTGGCATATGGAGAATATCCAACTGCTTCCATACTTGCAATGACATCTATTGCCGCCTGTCTGCTGATTAAGTCATCCATAATATTTACCTCCTAATTTGCACTCAACTCCACATAGTCCCATCTGCTGGTTACGTTCTCATACCATAGCGCGCTTCGGTAGTCTTCGGAGATCCCGAGTAGATAATTACACGGCAGCATAGCAGCGTTGGCCCGGACCCGGATCGGACGGCCTTGGCCATCATGCAGCACGATGCCGTCATCCGGATTATACCAGATAGTCATCTTGCCGGTCTCGGCTCCGTAAAAGCAAAGCCCCAGCTTGAAGCGCTCTATGGATCCGATGACCTTCGCGCCTGTCTTTTTCGGAACGCCTGCGATGGTACACGTCAGGCGTCCGTCTTCGACGGTGACGTACTTTTTTGCGCCGAAGGTCTTGAACTTTTCGACGTGCGCCTCCTGGTCGATGCTGCCAAGCTCCTGCGGCCGTCCTTTTCTGTCGTAGTATGTTAGATCCAGACCGCACTCGCGCTGCTTTGCTACGATCTCCTCCTCCAGCGCTCTGATCTGGCGCTCACTCTTTTTGTGATGGATCGCGAAAACGCTGTCGGTATCTGCGTAGACAAACGACGGACCGACGGCGTCGATCATCTTCTGCAGGTACATCCGGCCCAGACAAGCGACCATAGCCCCCCACACATACGGAAGAAAATAGCTTGTACTGTTCTGGAAGCGCTCCAGCTCTTCCGCCAGATCTTTACGCGGTCCCGGCAATATTTCACCGTTCTCGAAAACGTAGCTCTGCCGGATGGGATCCGTATACGCCATACCGTAAACGCCGTTTATATATGTCTTCGAGAGCGCATACTCGACTTCCATGCCTTCGACGCCTTTTAGCTCTGTTTTATCCTTGTATAATTCCAGGATGAACGTGCGGATGATGTCCGGTAGATAGCCCTTGGGCGCCGCGTATGCCTCCAGGATGATTATGTCGTCAAAATCATACTGGTCGATGATGACCTGCAGCTCGATGCCGAAGACAGAGAGGACCAGTTTTCCGGACCCGTCGATATATCTGCCGTTGTCTGAATAGTTGGCCCGGCCGGTTATGGCCTGACAGATGGACGTAGCGATATACGGAACTGTAACGACCTTATCACGGCGAAGCCGTGGATTGATCAGAGCGACGCGCGCCATGGTGCAATATCTTTTCGTGATCCTGATGAGATTTTCGATCTCAATATCTCCAAGATCGACAAAAGCCCCGAGCGGGTATTCCGGATAGCAGACCATTTGCGCCGGGTAACTGCTCCGGATGTCGAAGTGGCAGAGATCCGAAAGCTCCCGGCCGGTATAATATCTGTTGGCGTGCGTGTTTCCACCGCGCGCCAGCTCTTTCACCAGGGTATACTGCTCCGGCGTCAGTTTCATATTGTCGATCATCCGCAGATATTTCTTTTGCTCTTTTGTCCGGTGATGTGCATGGATCCCGACACGCTGCTTTAAGCGCTGCCGGATAAACGATGTCGACGTGGGGCATTTTGTCCAGATCTCTTCACCTCGTGCCCGTAAAAACGGCACGATGGCGTCCGATAAACTCAAGACGTCCAGAGCGGAATATATCATGGTCTCGTCATCCAATTCGTCGTAGGGCGTTCTGATCTTTTTATAGTCCATGATCTCCGGATCCTTGAACCATTTCCGGCTCCAGTCTTTCGTCAGCGTTTGCAGCGCCATGTTGGTCATCTTGTAGCTGTCGCGCAAGATGAGGCCGTTTTTTAGGTGAAGTGTGACCGGATGGTGTTCGTCCAGGGCAAAAGACTTTTCCGGGTCGATATCCCAGAGATCCCGGAAGAATGCCCACTCATATCCGAGATTGTGATCGAAAAAGATGACGTGCGTATACTCGTCCGTCCGGAACGCTTCCGCGGTCCAGTCGAAGATCTGCAGCGCCTCCTCATAAGTCCGGCAGAATATCACGCTGCCGTATATGTTGAACTGGAAGAGATAAGGAAAAGCGACCGGAGCGGCGTCCGGATCTGCGTCATATCCCAGCTGACCGGGAACGACGGTGGTCGTCTCGATGTCGAAGCTGCAGGGAAAATGATAATAGCCAACCTTCTTCCGCTCTTTCGCTCTTCCGCGCGTCACGATGGTGAAGTCCTCCCGATACCGCTCTGCAAGGCTAAAAATCAGCCCGTGTGCATCCTTAAAGTTATAAATGGGTATTTCTATGCCCTTATATAACAAAGTCCTCATTTCTTGCGCTTCTTGCTCTTTCTACTCTTCTTACTCTTCTTTTGCCCACTTTCCCGCAATTCTGCAGCCGCGACAGCTCTGTCTCTTGCCTCCTCTTTTTTGTCTATAGCCGCACCGGCTCCCATGTGCGCGCGAACTGCAGAATCGACAGCCTTTTGTACGTCAAAATCCTTCTCTTTTCTTTCCGCGTCGTATTTCTTGGCCTGCACAAGATCCAATATCGTATACATGTGTTTTTTGCTTTTTGTGCTGATCTCTTCGAAGATGTTGGCAAGCTCGTCGTCCGTCAATTCGTATTGACGATCTTTTCGCAGTGTCTTACCTGCAGCCTTTACGGCCTCTTTTTTGATCGCGGCCCATCCTCTTTTTGTCGTCTGTTTCGACGCCAGGAAGCGCTCAACGTCGCGCATACGCTTGTTATATTCCGCTACGCTGGTTGGCTTTGCACGACTGAATTTTTCTTTTTGATAATGTGATACTGCCCTACGCTGCCCCTCTCCCATGCTGGCAAGCCGCTGGTTTGCTCTCTTCGTCAGCGTGTCCAGCTCACGCCATTGTTCCGCGCTTATCGGCATTTTGGTCTTTGCCATGTTAACCTCCTATAATAAAGGCGGAGACTTTCGCCTCCGCCCATCTGCTGCAATACTTAGAAGGGCATATCGTCCTCTTCGTCTTCTTCGTCATCCTCTTCGTCTTCGATCATGCTCTCGACTTTCTTGATGATGGCCTTGGCGACCTTCTCGTCGAAGTAGACGGCATATACGTCGTAATACTTTCCATCCTTGCCCTTCTGGGACGGCGTCGCGATGAACTTGCCCTTGCTGCCGTCGATGACCTTCAGGCCGTACAGACCCAGGCCGGCGCCCAGCAGGGAAAACGCGACGACGGTATCGGACAGCCGGCGCACGTTGGCGACCTTCATGCCTTCCGCCTTGAACATGGGTTTGTCATTCTTCTTTTCATTACTCTTCTTTGCTGCCATTTTCATTGCCCTCCTTTAAGGCTTTTCTTAATAATAACTCGATATATCCAGACCGGGACAGGCCCGTGTCCGCGATGCCGATATAGATCTTGTTGAGGATCTCCGCGTCCAGCATGATGGTGATCTGTTTCTTCATGCGACCACCGCCTCGAAGATCTTCCAGAAAAACCAGCCCCAGAGGCCGCACCACATGCCGACCCCGATGACCGTCCATAACTTATCACTCATCTTCTTTTACCTCCTCAATGACAGCCTGCTGGCCGTCCACGTGGATCTCAAGATCCAGCTTGTCCAGGATGATCCACTCGACCCCGGCCAGCTCGATCTGGTCTGTCTTCGTTCCGATCAGGATCCTCATGCTGTCCACTCCCTTCCCGTCGGCAGTTGGTAGACGGTCACGCCGTCGCGGACCAGTTTGCGGACGTCCGGATTGTGATCCAGGATCTGGGCCACTTCCAGCCGCTGCTTTTCCGTCATTCCGTCCCAGTATTCACTGAACCGCCAGACGGGGCTGGCAGCAGATGCCGCCAGGATCTCCTCCAGGAAATACTTGAATGCTTTTGCTTTCATCTTCTTCTTACCTCCTCATATAACTCGTTGATGCCAAAAGCAACTTTCTCCGCCACATATTCGATAACGTCTTTTTCATCGTCCGTCAGGATCTCATCCGCGAGCGCCTCATTCTTAATGATTGCGTCGTTTTTCAAATATGCCAGCATGGAATCAAAATCCAGAAGACCGGCTTCTTTTGCGTTCTCCGCGTGTATCTTCACCATGCTGATCCGGCTCATGTACTCGTTGTACCTCTTCATTTTTCTATTACCTCCGTTAGCTCCGGGCCTCAAAGGTGGCCCTCAACTATAATTATAGTGGTTTACACTATAATGTCAACAGGATCCGCGAAAATATTTTTCCGCCGGTCCGGTGTAGCGTGGCCGGTGTCGCCCTGGGTCGGCACAGGTGTAGCCCAGGGTGGCAGCGGTGTCGCCCAGGGTACTTGCTGG
>Ga0247611_10007587_pt1 | contig 13561 bp, 5 predicted proteins | sample 177DNAGHGhighgp2_FD_192422 | JGI IMG/M metagenome (GOLD analysis project Ga0247611, IMG submission 192422) | Sheep rumen microbial communities from Palmerston North, Manawatu-Wanganui, New Zealand - 1770 DNA GHGhigh gp2 | ecosystem: Host-associated > Mammals > Digestive system > Stomach > Rumen ... | reverse complement strand
AACATATGTCGTTACGGCTACCGTTTCCGCGGATGGCAAGGCATCAAAGTCTGCTTCTCAAGAAGTTGAGTTGAGCGTGACGGAGAGCACGGAGGTGACGAGTATCACAGCAGACAAAGCTACCGTTTATGAAGGAAATAGCGTAACGCTGACTGCTACGGCTAATACTACCGTAACATGGCAATGGTTTACTTGTACGAATGCAGCCGGAGATGGCGAGAGTTCTATAGGCGGAGCAACCAGTGCTGCATATGCTATCGCGAGCGCGCCTGCCGCGGGTACGCATTATTATAAGGTAAAAGCCACCAGCTCTTGTGGTACGGCATCACACGTTTATACTCTGACGGTAAGTGAAGCGAGTGGAACATGTAACATGATGACTATCTTCGATGGTTCGACGATGAGTTCTGCTCCGGCATCCACTTCAGGCACCGAGTCCACAAGTGGCGCTACGTGGACAGCGGTAGGAACAGCAACGGAAATGAGCAGTACTGTATCTATGGAGTACAGCGGTAAGACTTATACCAAAGGTTGGAAATTCACCGGCGGTGCTACGACGAGTAGCAGTAGATACATACAAATCGTTATTCCTACAGGCTACACGGGCGATTTAGTTATGAATGGATTCATCGGTTCTACTAGCCGTAGTGTCTTTGTGGCCACCAGCCCGACAGGAACGTTGAACACCGGTATTGCTTATTGGTCACCGGCAACGACAAATACATTGGCTACCGCTACAACCCGTTTATCGGCAGGTACCTACTATGTCTGTGCTACCAATTCTGCATTCTTAACAGAGTTGTCGGTCAATGTCTGCGGCGATGAGGTTTGTACGGATGAGAAACCGACAGCAACGGCAACGAATAATACCGTTTGTTCGGGAAGCACGTTGACTATTACAGCTACCGGTTATGAGTCCGATCCTACTTCTATCCAGTGGCAGAAGAAGAATGGCGAAAGCTGGGATAATATCAGCGGAGCAACGAGTGCAACGTATAGTGTGGCTTCTGCGGCTGCGGGTAATGCGGGAACTTACCGCGTACAAGTGACGAAGGGTTGTACACGTAACTCGAATGAGGTAACAATTGCCGTTCCGAGTGCGCCGGTATTCAACAGTTTCACAACCACGCGCCGGGTTATGGAAACGCAGGCATTGTCCATTAGCGATGTATCCGCAACGGATGCCGTAAGTTACACATGGTACAAGAGTGCGGATGCTACGTGGGATGCCGGAGATGAGGAGATAGGTGACACAAGAAGCCTGCTCAAACCATATGCCGGTGAAACAGCGGGCAGTACGTACTATGTTATCTGTCGTGCAGCGAATAGTTGCGGCACAACGACTTCGAGTGCTATCACCGTCAATGTACAGACATTAGTAGAAGAGGATTGTGCGATAGTCGGTAATAGCGGCGAACATAACACCTTTGCCAAGACCGGAAGCGTCAGCAGCGGTACATACGGCAGCATCACCGAACTGCATACCAACAGCAATAACAAGTATATCTACTATACAGCGGAAAGCGGTTATTACTTCGCTACCGCAACCGTTAATGCTTGCGTAGGTAATGCTTCCGACCTGCCAACAGCGGCATATAGTTACTCGACGGACGGCGGTGCCAACTGGACAGATCAGAATCTGACGGGCATGACAACGGCCTATGCAGATCATGTAATTAATCTGCCTGCCAATGTGAATGCCTTCCGTGTAGGCCGTCGCTTGGGAGATTGCGGAATCAGTAGCAGTACGATTTATATCCATGAAGTCTGCTTCACCTATAATGAAAGTTGTACAAAAACGACCGTAGATCCAAGTTCGTCGAGTGAATCTTATGAGATAGGCGATGGCGATCCGTTTACCGCACCGACATTTACTGTCAAGCATAACAATGTCGCTTTTGATCCGCAGCCGACTATCACCTATACGTCTTCGGATGAGACGATTGCGACGGTAGATGACGATGGTTCGGTGAACTTCCAAGACAGAGCGGGAACCGTGGTTATAACGGCTTCGTATTCCGGAGATGCTACCTACTGCGCAGGCGAAGGCAGTTACACGATAACGGTAAGTTGCTCCGACGAGGCACCGAAGGTGATAGCTGCTGGCGGAACCAATCTCGGCGGTTGCAACAGTTCGATCACGTTGGAGGCGAAAAAGACATCCGATGAAAGTGCTTTCACCGGTGGTACGTATCAATGGTATCGAGACGGAGAGCCGATTAGCGGTGCTACGAGCGCAAGCTATACGGCCGCTCAAACGGGTGTTTATACCGTAGAACGTACCAGCGTAGGCGGCTGCGTGAGTCCGTCAAGCAACAAGGCGACTATAACGAGTACGAGTGCAGAACCGGAAGTAGAACGTCTCGTTCCGTTCCAGTACTATCATGTGGATAAGACATATACTGACTACATGAAGATGCGTCACCTCTTTGCTGTCAAGAACAGCGGCAAACTGGATGGTAAGTCCTTCAAGATGTACGTCTCGCGTAACGGGCGTGCAGCAACGGATGTGACGAATTCGAACGCATTGGTAGTAGTGCCGAGCAGCGATGGACATGTGGATACCGTTATGGTGGATCTCAACAAACTGAGAGGCAAATACACCGAGGACGACGAGTTGGTATTTACCTGCAAGGCAATCGACTGCACTCCGGCCGTCAGCGAGGTATATAAGAATACCATCACGATGAATGTTATCGGCGCAACACCGACATTGGCGCTTATTCTGAACGGAAAGGATAGTAAGGTAGGTGGCGACTTCTTGGAAGACTACGAGCCGAAGAACCTGCAAGAGCAGACAGGAAGCAAGGCCTGGAGTGGCGAATGGCCGATGTACACGGACCTGAAGACGGAGTACAACGTAACGCCGGTGAACGGTTATGCACCGTTCAACAAGTTGAACTACGAACCGTTCGATATCATTTTCTTGACCGACTTCCCGAAGGCATCGAAGAGCGATGCAACGAAGACGCTTCTGGACGATATGTATGAGTTGGTTGACTTCCGTCCGATGTTCTCGTTCAAGACGCACATGTTATGGAAGAGTCCGTCGAAATGGGCATCCAAAGGTTTCACCGCAGAGCCGGTAGTACCGAAAGGCGGTGACGGACGTACGAAGATGAATATTGTATGTTACGCGCACCCGATGTTTGATGCCATCAGCGGTAGTGACGGAACAGAAACACAACGCGATGCAAGCGATCCGTCGCAGATAGTTTATAAAATGTTGAGCGGTGTCGGTTACGAGAATAGCAAGGGTATTCAGGGCTTCGAGATCGAGGCAGCGGAGCACTTTGTGACCATCGGTTTGATTCACTATAATGCCGGTTCGGCAGATGGTTCTCCTTCAGTAGGTCAAATCACGTGGAGTCCGAATGCGGGCGACCGTATGTTGGTAGCTGCCGCAGAGCGTCAGGCTAATCCGGAGGCACGTATGATATTGTTATCGCTGAATGCCGGTGCGCACAGCAAACTGACCGCCAAAGGCCGTTTGGTAGTCATGAAGAGTCTGGAGTACCTGATACAGACATCAGGAGGTTTGATTGAACCTGCCGACTGCTCATACACCTTCGACAACGGCGAGGGATACAGTGACTATAATGCATCGGAATATGCCGCCGCAGGTCTGCATGGTACTAAGGGAGACGGCAAATGGAGTACGGAAGCCAACTGGGGACCGGGACGTAACGCTCTTCCAGGACAATTTACCTCGGTACGCATTGCTGCGCCTGTAACGGTAGATATGGAGCATGCGCATGTAATGGAAACCCGTATTGTGGAAGGTGGTAGTATAGAGATTCCGGCAGGTAAGGGACTGGAAGTAACGAGTACGGTTCGTCACTTGGACGGTGCGGAGATTAGTCCGACAGGGGTTAGCGAATTGACCCTTGAGGCTTCGAGTTCCAGCAACGGTACGCTTATCTTCAACAACAATACCGGTGATTCGAAGGCTACCGTTTGGGCTTATAGCAAGGGCTTTATTAACGGCGAAGGCGTGAAGAACTACCAGTATATCGGAACTCCGTTTAATGAGATCAATGCGTTGTATAACTACTACGGCAGTTGGATATACAGTTGGAGCTACAATTCAAAGAAGAGCAGGTGGGGCTGGGTAGCTGTGAAGAACGGTGGCCCGATGCACGCTTGGACGGGATATTGTATCTCGCAAGAGTCACAGACATACTACGAGACAAGTGGTACGATGACGGCAACCGGTACGGTAGATATAGCTGTTCCAGCGGGCGAGAATATGGTTATCGGCAATAGTTGGACGGCGCCGATTGATATCAACGCGCTGACAACGGATGACTTAGAAGGTCTCGTGGCGAATATCTACTTCTTCAATACCGGTGTGGACAAAGAAGGAACAGCCGGAGCCGCAGGATCGCGTTATGCAGGAGGTACCTATGTGACCGTGCCGGTAGAGGCGGCAAGATATGAGGGCGAAGATGATCATATCAATTCGATGCAAGGTTTCTTTGTGAAGAATACCGGTGGTTCGGATGGTACGTTACACCTTGATTATGACCGTCACGTACGCGGCACGACGCGCGGGTCAATTATCGGCGATGCACTGCATGCACCGGCCCGCCGCGCAGCTCTCAGCAACGACGAACCGGTAGTGCTGAAGATGAAAGTCAGCGGCGAGAACTACGACGACAAGCTGTTGCTCCTCGAGCGTGAGGACTTCTCGGAAGGCTTCGATAACGGTTGGGATGGTGATAAGTGGGATGGCAATGAGTCGGCTTTGTATATCTACACCAAGGACAGCGAAGGTACAGAGAATAGCGTTTCCGCTGTGCCGGAGTTGGAAGGAACGGTAATCGGATTCCGTGCCGGCGAAGATGAAGCCTACACGCTGAACTTCGAATACCTGAACAGCGATGAGCCGCTCTATCTATACGATATAGATTTGAACACCTATACGGAGATAAGGACCGGCGTAACCTATCGCTTCTTCACCAACGACAAAGAGAAGCATGAGCGGTTTATTATCACTCTCTCTAACGGTCAAGAGATCGGAACAGGAGTGGAGCCTACCTCCGACTCCTCCCTGAAGGGAAGAGCGAAAAAGTTGATTATCGAAGACAAGATGTATATCTTGGTTAACGGAATGTTGTATGACGCAACAGGAAAAGTGGTTAAGTAATGTTTAAAGGAATGAAAGAATTAATGAGTGAAAGAATGAAAGGAAAGATTATGGAAACCATGAAAAAGAATATGTTGCGAAATATGATGATAGTTGTTCTGCTGGCGCTTGCGGGCGCCATGCAGGCAACGGCCGTGAACTATAAGAACACGTACCGAGGAGTACAAAGTACGCAATACGGAGTACAGAGTACAGTCGGTTATCAGCAGTCCGCCGCCGGTATTCAGACAACGGCGCCGAGTGCAACGTTCCAATCAACGAGTTCTTATTCGGGTCAGTGGAATCAGGATGCACAGCAGTCGATGCTGAATGCGGATGGCACGGTGAATGCAGATGCATATGGCGTAGGTCGTACGAATGTAGGTCCCAGACGCTCCGGCACCGGTTCCGGTTATAACCCCGGTACGCCGGATGAAGAGGAAGAGAAAGAAGAAGAGCAGCAGCCGATAGGCGATGCGTTGTTGCCATTATTGCTGATGGCGATAGCATACTTCAGCACACGCGTATTCCTTAAAAAACGCGCGTTAAAGGGATAAATCGTTAAACCGTTAAAAGGTTAAAAGGATGAAAAGAAATCTGTTTTTAGTGGCTCTATGGTTGTTGGCCGTTTGTACTCCGCAGGAAGCGAAGGGGGCTCAAAATCATATAGAGTTTGACCCGACGGTATATTACTCGCAGTTGATTATCAATAGCAACTTGTACCACTTCCATTGCAACACCGGCAAGGTCGGTGGATTAGGCCGCTATGATGCCTCTACGGGAACGGTGAGCGATGGTGAATATAAAAATAGTTCAAATGGCCGAAAATTCGACTACGTGAATGGTTTGGTATTCAAGGCTACGCTCGAGGCTATTCAACAGCACTATAATACGGAGGGAATACGCGAGGATGCCTATTCATGGTATAAGAGTATAGAGGAATTCGGAAATCGCTATTATAATGATAGCCGAAATGGAGAATCATTGGACGATTTGAATGCCTGCAAACTCTATTTCGGATTGTATGATATAACTAAGGCTGGAGGATTAGGAACTGTAGATGGACGCAATTATACCAATAGCACTACCGCCGACAATTGCCAAACGGCAAAGGGGAAAGCGTTAGACGGATTGACTACACACAATACATCTTGGGTTATTTCTTCAGCTGTCTCCAACGCTTTCTCCGGGGACGAAAGTTTTACCGGAGGATGGTTTCATAAAAGTTCATACAAAAATCAGTTATGGCTTGACGGTCAATATATGGGGCCTGCCTTGTTGGCAATGATGATTGCTGACGGACGCTATATATCCGGATCGGCAGCAGGCGATTGGGCCATAATCCGCAAGCAGTTTGACATGTGTTGGGATAGGCTATGGGATAGCGAGAAGAAATTGCTTTATCATGCCTTTTCGGCAGATCCGACAAATGCTCAGGGCAATTCAGAAGCCAATTATTGGGCAGATCAAACAGGCACTTATGCTACTAATCCGCACTATGGCGCAAGCAGCGAGTTCTGGGGACGTGCAGCCGGATGGTATTTCTTTGCGTTGGTAGATATCTTGGAGCAGATGGATAAGGTAGGCAAGAATGGGGCGGATGCAGATTATGTAGAATTCAAACGGCAGTTGGAAGCTGTTGCAGACGGTCTGTTGGCTCGTCAGGATGCTACAACAGGCTGTTGGTGTCAGTTGCTGCAATACGGAAACGGCGTAGTACCCGCCGGGTGTTCGACTGCCAATTATTTGGAGTCATCCGCTTCAGCTATTTTTACGGCGACGTTCCTGAAAGGAATACGCTTAGGATATCTGGATAAAACAAAGTATGAAGCTGCGGCTAAGAAGGCCTACAAAGGTTTTGTGGAGCAGTTTATTGTAGAGAACACAGGCGGCGAAGATAGTGGTAATGCATACTCGATTATCAAATGTTGCGCATCTGCCGGGTTGAGCAGTGACCGCAATGGTTCTGCGAAATATTATCTGGCGGAGAACAGTAACAAAGACACACAGGTCATTAATACCTATACCGAAGGTAAGGCTCTCGGTGCATTCATCCTAGCAGCCGTAGAATACGAGCGGGCATATCCGCCTGCTGCAGAGCCGGAGGCGGCAGGAGAACCGGCAGGAGGGGAATGCAGATGTCTGCGAGTGACTATAAGCGAATAATGAGAGGATTCGCTCAATGATGAGCGAAAAGAGGATGGAGAGAATGGATTGTCGCAAACATGCGAGAAAGATGGTCGAATAGGGATTCGCTCAAAAATGAGCGAAAGGTGAATGGAGAGAATGGATTGTCGCAAACATGCGAGAAAGATGGTCGAATAGGGATTCGCTCAAAAATGAGCGAAAGGTGAATGGAGAGAATGGATTGTCGCAAACATGCGAGAAAGATGGTCGAATAGAGATTCGCTCAATGATGAGCGAAAGGTGAATGGAGAGAATGGATTGTCGCAAACATGCGAGAAAGATGGTCGAATAGGGATTCGCTCAATGATGAGCGAAAGGTGAATGGAGAGAATGGATTGTCGCAAACATGCGAGAAAGATGGTCGAATAGAGATTCGCTCAATGATGAGCGAAAGGTGAATGGAGAAGGGTAAGGCATTTATGACGCCAGAGGGATGGAGGCGACCGACCGATCATGAGCGCCACCATCGGGAGAACGGATGGAACTACCGCCGCCCCGGAGTGTATCACTTTACTCTTACGGTAGCTGAGCGCTATCCATTATTCGGACGATTGGTAGGAGAGACTCCAGAGGAGGCGCGTGTCCGGCTCAATGATTTTGGGCTGAAAGTGCTTGAGCGGCTATTGGACACGCCTCGCTATTATGAAGAGAGAGGGTATGCGCTAAAACTGCTAGCCACGCAAATAATGCCCGATCATATCCATTTTGCCATCCATGTGTTAGCGCCAATACCGCAGAGCGTAGGGCAGGTAGTGAGAGGTTTTAAGAGCGCGTGTACCGCGCTGTATAAGAAGGAGTATGGGGAGAATTCGCTCAATGATGAGCGAAAGGTGAATGGAGAGAGCAGAGATGTCCCTAAGCATTTTTCTCGTATATTTACGAGAACAGGAAGTATCTGGGAGCAAAAAGCAGAACACTATCATGAGCGGATACTCCACGAAGAGGGGCAGTTGCGGCGAATGATAGACTATATCAAAGATAATCCGCGGCGATTAGCAATCAAGAGAGCGCATCCGGATTTGTTTCGGATACAAACGGATCTTGAGAGCTGTGGAATGAACTTTAGAGCGCTGGGCAATCGTTTTTGGCTCGATTATCCGATCAAAGAGGCGCTACATTGCTCGAGGACAATGAGCAAAGAAGAGATAGAGGCTAAGCGCGAAGAATGTTTTGCGAAAGCCGAGAACGGGACAGTATTTATCAGCGCGGCTATATCGGAGGGAGAAAAGCAAATATGTCGAGCATTGCGTGAAGCGGGATATCCATTGGTGGTCATCTTGGCGGAGGGCTTTCCAAAAGAAGATAGCGAGCACTATAGGTACTACAAGCCGAGCGGAGTATATTTTGAGGCTTGCGCCAACGGTCAGTTGCTGCTGATAGAACCGAGCGAGGAGATGTTTGATCGACCGGAGATAGTAGAGCGGACGAAAGCGAAGGTGGGCAATATACCGCACGAAACGAAGAGGTGGCGGTTTGTGGCGATGAATTATATGGCGGAGGAGTTGTCGGGGAGAGAGGATTCGCTCAATGATGAGCGAAAGGTGAATATAGAATTATGAAACATCCTATCCTATACATCGTTTTAGCCGTGGCGGTGTTGACGGGTTGCGGGGGAAAGACCGGACGAGAGACCGGAAAAGCACCGAACCGAGACGTCCGTAATGCGAACGAGATGCGAACGAGATACTCTGCTGAGATGATTAACGCACGCATGTCCGCCTGGCATAACAAGGATACACAGGTCGGTTTTCCTAATGCCAATAGCACCAACGGCATCGTGAAACCGGAGCAGGAGGCTTCTTGGGATTACGTGCCCGGAGTAGTTGCCAAAGGCATTCTCGATGTATGGGAATATTATCAGGATTCTGCATGGGCGGATGCGTGGTATGAAGGGCTTTGCGAGTGGGGTTTGAAGCAGACTGCCACCGACCGAGGCGGTATTTTAGATGACCTTAATTGTACCAAAGTATTTCTCGGGTTATACAATGGCGCCAAGCCCGGCGGCAAATTTGAGAACGCGGCGAATGCGGCCTATTTCATGGAGCAATTGCGTCGCGGCGCACGCGGATTGGCAGACCATAAGGCGCGCTATACCATATCCTCCGGCGGTGCGGAAGGCGGCTGGATGCACAAAGCCACCGATGACCCGACCAAGAGTTACTGGGGCCAGATGTGGTGCGACGGCGCGTATATGGGACCCGCGCTGTTGGCGCAGTTGTTGGTGGCAGGTGCCACCGAAGGGACTGACTTGGGATGGAATGATGTGTACGACCAGTTCAATGCCTCATGGTATTACCTTTGGAACGAAGAAAAAAGACTGCCGTACCATGTGTTGTTCACGGATATAGAGACAAACAAGAACGCGCGCGCGTTATATGAAAGCGGACACGCGTACGCGTGCGCGAATGATAGCGCGATTTATCATTCGGAAGAATACTGGGGCCGTGCGGCGGGGTGGTATATGATGGCGCTTGTCGATGTGATGGAAGCATACCTTAAAGGGTTAGAGGTTAGTGGTGAGTGGTTAGAGGGGGAACCCCTGCCTTCAGCGCAGCATTTCGATGAGATGCGGGATTATCTGACGCAACTGGCCGACGGTCTGGTTGCCCGGCAGGATCCGGAGACGGGATGTTGGTATCAGTTATTGGCTTATGACAGCACTAAGTGCGTCACGCAAGGGATGGATGATACCGGTTCGGCGAGATATACGAACGTGGAAGAAGGCGGCACGCAATGTAATTATTTGGAGTCCTCCGCTTCATGCCTCATTACAGCGGCGCTTCTGAAGGGAAGCCGGCTGGGGCTGATTGACCATGCAGAAGCCGGAAAAAAAGGCTTCGAGGGAATCTTGCGTACTTTCGTCCGCCAAGTACCAAGTGACGAAGTACCCGGTACCAAGATACTGACCATCACTTCTTCCTGTCAGTCGGCGGGGCTGAGCAAGGACCGTTGGGGCAACGCGGCATACTACCTGATAGGCAAAGACGTGCCGATTCAGGATAATTGCGAAGGAAAAGTGCTCGGAGCCTTTCTGATGGCTGCGGCGGAGTATGAGCGTGTGTGTACAAATTCCGTTAATTTATAAACAAGAGTTTCAAAAATATGTAGTAATTTTGCCGTCGCTAGCAAAAAAAACGAGCAAAATTATGAAAAAGTTCACTTTTTACGTAGTGGCGTGCATGGCAACGATAGCTGCACGGGCAGACTGGACAGAGGATTTTAATAGTCTGACGTCCGGTCGTTGGCAACAAGCGACGGCAGTTGAGCTCCCATCGGGAACATGGATGATGGGCGGCGATGCGCAGTACAACAGTTCCAACGGCGTTGTTTCCATTAAATTCAATTCCGCAGGCGCGTATATGATCACGCCGGCGACGGATAGTATTGCAACTCTTGAGTTCAAGTACCGCTCCGGCGGCAGCAAGAAAGAGATAGAGGTGGCATACCGTGTCGGTGAGGGTGAATGGAAAGCAGTAGATACCATCCGCATCGCATCTTCCTTCTCGTCTTTTGCAGTGTATTCCAAAAAATTAGGCACAGACTCTCTGCAGGCGGTACAGATCCGTATCACCGGTTTCACCAGTAATGTGTATATCGACGATGTGACAGTTAAGCAAGCTGCTGCGGGAAGTCAAGGGGGCGGCGGAACAGAGGTAGAGCCGGATCCGGACTTCACGCGTCCGACGTACGTAGCTACGCATAAAACCTATTATATATCGCCCGCGGGTAATGACGGGACGGGTGACGGTTCATTCGAAAATCCATGGTTCAACATCGGCAAGGCGGTATCCGTAGCGCAGGCAGGCGATGTCATTTTCTGCCGCGGCGGAAGATATAAACTGTCCTGGCGTGGAACGGACGGCAAACTGACGGTCCGTTTGAGCCAATCCGGGACAGCGACAGAGCCGATCGTGATCTCCGCGTACGAGGCTGAGGCCCCTATCTTCGATTTTGAACAGCAGTTGCTCGATTGCAACCGTGATAAGAACAAAGTAGGTGACCGCGGTATGCACATCACGGGCGACTACTGGATCCTGTTTGGTCTGCATATGACCCATGCGGCGGATAATGCCATCAAGTTAGAGGGATCGCATAACCGCATCGAGCGTTGCGAGTTCAGTTATAATCTTGATACGGGTATCCAGCTTGGTTTCGGTCATAAGTTCAGCGACACCTTCCCGGGCATCAGCAGCAACGACGGCAGTTATTGCGCGTTCAACGATATCGTGGATTGCGACTCGCACCATAACTGCGATTATGACGCCAACTACGGCTCGGATGCGGACGGTTTTGCCTGCAAGATGCATAACGGCAAGGGCAACCGCTTTATCCGCTGCCGCGCTTGGCGTAACTCGGACGACGCATGGGATCTGTTTGAGACCGACTATGATGTGGTCCTGGCAGAGTGCTGGGCATGGGAATCCGGCAATGCGGCAGACCATCTGTGGGTAAAAGAGTATTTCGACGGCAGCGCCTCTTTCTCGGGCAACGGCAACGGTATCAAGTTAGGCGGCAACGGAACGGGCGGTAGCAGCAAGGGTATTCACTATGCATACCGCTGCGTGGCTTTCGGATGCGACATCAGTTCGTCCGTCAAGGGTTTTGATTGCAATAGCCATAAGGGAGGACATGTCCTCATCAACTGCTTGGCATTCGACAACTCCTATGATTTTATGTTTGAATCCGGCGGATCGGACGCCAATACGTACTATTATAACAATGTCTGCTTTGGCAAGCAGGAGGCATGCGTCGGAAGCGATGACTATAATGCCTTGGGTACTACGTTATCCAAAGATGCGTGGACAAACCACTTGGTAGGACCGGGTTCTTTCTCGCGCTCGGACTATGTATCGCTGAGCGAAGAAGATGCTATTGCTCCGCGTCGCGGCGACGGCTCTATGCCGAGCCGGTTTGCACGACTGATGCCGGGTAGCAATTTAGTGGACGCAGGATGTAATGTGCCGGAGAACATAACGCCCAACTGGGCGCAGTTAGAGGCTGATTTCCCGTTCCTGAAATCCAAGGTATATGGGTCTGCGCGTGATTTAGGTCCGTATGAGTTAGTACAGGAAGAGACACCGACGGCCGTACAGCAGATCGTTGCTCCGGACAGCCGCGGGGCATTGGTGATGATGAGCAGCACGCCGGGCGAGCAAATCGCTAAGTTCAGCGTCCCGGCAGACAGCGAGGGCTATCTGACTGTCTATGACATGAGCGGAAAAGCAGTGAACCGCATCGCACTCGGCGGAGTGACCTACGGTGTGGATTACTACCAACCTGTCCCTACATCCGGCATGAACGGAATGTATTTAGTACAGCTTACCGCTGGAAATTATAGCGTAACGGCTCGTATGATGGCTCGGTAGTAAGCGTATAAAAATTGATGGAAAATGTGGAAAGTGTGCAAATATCAGCACACTTTTCTTTATTTATTTGCATAAATCAATGTAATTGATTATCTTTGCGCAGGATTTTAAACATACCTGAAAAATGAAGCACCTTACTCTCGAATCTATCAAACCATTTTCGGTACTTTTTATAAGTCTGATCCTTTGTGCCGGAGAGGCTTGGGGGGGTGATGTGACTATTAGCGTCACGTTCAATGCTACATATAAACCGCAGAATGGGGTTTCTTTGATTGATGGTGATGAGACTTATGGAACGGTTTCATGCAACTCCGCAAGTTCTAACCGAGCCATTATTCGCAATACAAGCAGCCTTACGATTAGTGCAACAAAAGAAGGGTGGACTCTGAAAAGTGTAGGTCTAACCTGGAGAGGGTCAAATGACCCAGCAAACACAAGCGTACTGACAATTACCGGCGGTACATTCAATAGTTTAACATCTATTACTCCTTCCTCAAGTACTGTTGTTATTGGATCTGAAAGCACAAATAATAATTATCAAATATCAGCAATAACCGTTGTGTTTACAGAAGGGTCGACCTGTACTGCAACGCAGCCGGGACCGATCAGTAAGGGTACGGTGAGCGGTGGTGTGATAACCTTGACGGCGGATGGTGATCCTGCAACAGGGGAGACTTGGTATTGGCAGGATGCAGCGGACGGAACAGTTACCTCTGTTTCCGGCAAGACCCGGAATGTCAGCGACCCCGGTACCTATTATATCCGTTCTTACAAAGCATCAGAAACATGCTGGAGTGCCGCCACATCGGTCACGGTAGAAGAGGAGGATTTATATACTCCTTGTGGAACGCCGGATATCAGCGTACACCCTAACTCGGCA
>Ga0247611_10007586_pt1 | contig 13562 bp, 12 predicted proteins | sample 177DNAGHGhighgp2_FD_192422 | JGI IMG/M metagenome (GOLD analysis project Ga0247611, IMG submission 192422) | Sheep rumen microbial communities from Palmerston North, Manawatu-Wanganui, New Zealand - 1770 DNA GHGhigh gp2 | ecosystem: Host-associated > Mammals > Digestive system > Stomach > Rumen... | reverse complement strand
GCAGACTGCTTGTTGAGCGTTTTAAGCATAAAGTATGGCTCATAGAAATCACCCAAGGTAGCACGCAACTTACTGTCTAAGTACGACCCGCTTCCTTTTTCCGTCTGTTCAAGCAATTGCTCAAGAAAGTCAGGAACATCAGGATAGTATGCGGTATGATATTCCGAGAGCTTGGCAAGACTTGCAGCTTTGGTGATAGCCTTGTCAATACCTCCCAACTCATCAACGAGTTTCAATTTGATTGCATCTTGTCCTAAGAAGACATGACCTTGAGCCACAGCTTCAACCTGATCGATAGTCATCTTTCTGCCGTCAGCCACACGTTTGCGGAACAGAGAGTAACCGCGGTCAATATATTTCTGCAGATAAGAAATCTCCTCTGCTGACATTGGACGTGAAATGGTTCCAAATGCTGAGTTCTTGTTTGTCTTCACCTCATCGAACTTCACACCTAACTTCTGAGTGACGAGCTGGCTGAAATCAGGGATTTGTCCGAAGATGCCAATACTTCCAGTTAATGTAGTCGGCTCAGCAACAATCCAGTTGGAGTTACAACTCATATAATAACCTCCAGAAGCAGCATAGCCTCCCATTGAGACGACAACAGGCTTCTTAGCTTTGAGAAGTTCTATCTGATGCCAGATCTGCTCAGAAGCGTATGCGCTACCACCAGGTGAGTTGACGCGGATGACGACAGCTTTCACATTGTCATCATTCATCAGCTTTTCAAAGTCTTTGCAAATCTTCTTATCAACAATCTGATGGCTGTCTCCCAAAATCAGCCCTTCTTCTTCATTCTCAACGATAGAACCGTAGGCATAGTACACGGCAATCTGCTCACCTTTGTCTTTCTCCTTCACATTCTTCATGTCGCTGATGCTAACCTGATTGATTTGCTTGTCGTCATCAAGCTTCAGCAACTTCTTCACCTCAGCCTTGACTTGATCATGATACAGCAGACCGTCTGCCATTTTCTTATTAATCAGTTCCTTCTGGTCTGAAAATGTGAGCAGGCTGTCAGCATATTCATTTAACTTCTCAACGCTGATCTTCCGGCTTTCAGAAACAGCCTTGCAGATGTTAGACCAGATGCCATTAACATAAGCTTCGGTTTGAGCACGATTGAAGTCACTCATCTTGTCTTCGGTGTACATCTCGGTGGCACTCTTATATTTGCCGACTTTGACGATCTGGAACTTAACTCCGAACTTAGCTAACAGATCCTTGATGAAGTAAGGATTGGCACAAAGACCATGCCAGTCGATTTCACCTTGTGGGTTTAACCATAGCTTGTCTGCAACAGAAGCAAGATAATAAGTTCCCTGAGTGTAGGTATCACCATAGGCGACAATCCATTTCCCGCTTTTCTTGAAATCAACTAAGGCATCACGGACTTCTTGAATGGAAGCAAAGTCTGCGCTGAACATTCCTGCTTCAATATATATACCTTTAATTTTATCGTTGTCCTTTGCTTTCTTGATGGCAGATAACGTCTCACTCAGACCGAGTGAATTGATTCCCGTTCCGTAAAGCATATCCATGTAATTGCTTCCAGCTTGTTCCTCCATCGTTCCTGAAAGATTGAGAACTAAGACAGAGTTGTCGCTAACATTGGTTGTTGCATTGCCGGAGGCAATCATACCAACTATGCTCATAGCGCCGATAATGCCTATGACAATAAAGAAAAGAAGAAGGCCTACAACAGTAGCCAAAACATATTTAATAAAATCTTTCATATTTTGGTATATTGGTTATATTCTGCAAAGATAGTATTTTTTTATATAAATAGCGGTGTTGTTGGAAAAAAATTGATAAATGTATTATTTTTTCTTACATGTTATGATCCAGTCTGTTGCGCCAAAGATACTTGCGCGTCTCATGAACAATGATACCATTCAGGAAAAGTAATGATAACAGATTAGGTATTGCCATGAGCGCATTCATACAGTCTGCTAAATTCCAGACAACGGACAGGTTGGCAATACTTCCTATAAATACTGCAATTATGTACAGAAGACGGTATGTATAAGTCCAGCGTTTTGTAGAAGCCTTCGTACTCTTTGAATACTTTGAAGCGATATATTCGATAGAGCGTTCTCCATAGTAGCTCCATCCGAGAATAGTACTGAAGGCGAATGTCAACAATCCAAATGACAACAATGGTGCTCCGACGTAAGGGATTTTGCTGAAAGCAACTTTTGTCAGGGCGGCTCCGTTATCATAAGTGATGTCAGGATAGGCGATAATGCTTGATACAATGACCAGTCCAGTAAGCGCACAGATAATAACGGTATCCCAGAAAGTTCCCGTACTACTTACCAAAGCCTGGCGGACAGGGTTCCTTGTTTGAGCCGCAGCTGCAACGATGGGGGCAGATCCTAATCCTGATTCATTTGAGAAAAGTCCACGGGCAATACCATATCGGGCAGAAGTGATGATGGCAGTTCCGACAAAGCCGCCTCCTGCAGCCTGAGGAGTAAAGGCAGCTGAAACAATCAGTTTTATTGCCGGCCATACATATTCGGCATTGACGATAAGAATGTAAGCGCAGCCAAGGACGTATAGAATAGCCATAAAGGGAACGAGCATTCCACAAATGCGTGCGATACTCTTCACGCCACCCAGGATAACGCTACCGGCAAGAAGGCTGACGAATGCTCCCATGATATATGGAGAGATGGCATAAGTCTCATACGCAATGGTTGAAATAGCATTTGCCTGTACCGTGTTGCCGATACCGAAAGAGGCACATGCGGTAAAGAATGCGAATAGGATGGCAAGCCATTTCCAGCCGAGTCCTTTTTCCAGTGCATACATAGGGCCGCCCAGCATCTTACCGTCGGGTGTCTTGTTTCGGTATTTGATAGCCAGCAGTCCTTCTGCATACTTGGTGGAAATGCCGAAGATTCCCGTCAGCCAGCACCACAAGACAGCACCAGGACCTCCCAATGCGATAGCTGTTGCCACGCCGATGATGTTACCTGTTCCTATTGTTGCTGCCAGGGCTGTTGCCAAGGCTCCGAATTGTGACACGTCACCTTGAGAATCCTTATCCCTTTTTACAGATAGTTTTATGGCAACAAATATCTTTCTCTGCGGGAATCTCAGTCGGATAGTAAGAAAGATATGTGTGCCCAGAAGTAGGATTATCATGGGCCATCCCCATAAAAAAGAACTGAGATCTGCAAAAAAACTATTGATGGTTTCCATTATGATTGTTTATCCTCTAAGAATGGTTTATTTGTGTTCGTTATCTGATGACGTTATGCGTACTTTAGCATACTCGAATCCCATGGATTTTAATAGCTGATAGAACTGTGTGCACGCATTTTGTTCTGCACTCTTTATGTTGTTGGATGTCAGACATCTTTTCTTCATGGCAAGTCTGGCTTTTTCATACATCCGGGCACGATCTTCCTGCGACCAGTTACCTTTTTCATAAAAAGGTTTGGTTCTTGCTTCATCGATAAAGTTTTCATCCAGCAGTTTTATTGGAGGCAAAACGACCATCACGGTATCTTTCTTCACCTTAATCCATCCGTCTTCTGCTTCCTGCATTCTGACACCTAATCGAAGTGTTCCATAGTATATTCTTGACAGTTCATCATCCCCAAAGAAGCCGTGACGTACCGTATCAATCAGTTCCTCATCATTGATGGATAGGAATTCCCATTCTCCTATTTCTTTCATTGAGGTGATTTGTGCTTCACTCACCTCAATTCTGTTCTTGTTTCCGATGGAGAGGAAATTGTCTTTGTTCAGCCAGAAGAAGACGATAATGGAAATGATTACGAACAGAAAGGCAGTAACGATAAACATACAACACCCTCTGCCTATTGTTTCAATAGGAGAACTGGGCTCTTGCTGTATAGGAGCCTCTTGTTGTAACGGAGGCTCTTGCTGCGTGGTCGGTTTTGTATATGGAGTCTTCAGATTATCTGTCATGTTGATGAATTATTGTAGTTCATTAGTAATGATGTTCTCTTTTTCATTCCGGCTCTTGGGGATAACCAGCAGATCCTTGAGATTGAAATCTTTTCGGAATGTAACGGTGATGTTCTTTTCTGAAAATCCCAATTGAGTAATCATTGGAATGAGAATCCTTGCGGCACTCAACCTTGCATTCTCAAGGATATCAAGTTGGGCAATGTCTTTGAGGATAGAGTCGCGTCCTTGCCGTTCGTATGCCGTCAGTTCCTCATCCGTGAAATGCCCACGTAGGATAGGGATGTTCTGCTTTACTTCCTTACGGTCAATCTTAGTCGATGTCAGCATCAGTTTCGGGTCAGGAAGTATTATTTCAATCTGATTTCCTCTTTTCCGGATGTTGTGTTCAGAGAAGTTTCCGAATTCTATGTAACTCTTGATGGATGCTTCAATCGGTATGGCAATTCTCCTTTTACCGAAGGGTAAGTCGATACTGAAGTCCTGTTTCATGAACTTGCCATAAAGCTTCTTCGTGTCATTATGGGTGATAATCTTATGCAGCTGGATTTCCGAAGTGTACAGACGTGAACACTTTTGTATTTGCATGACCAACATGGGAATCGTATCAATAACCGTCTCGTTCGTCTCTTTAGTCTTGTTTTTTGAACACGAGAAGAAGATGATTCCTAATATTATAAATATGTATGCGTTTCTTTTCATTTTTCTTGCAATAATGTGGCAAAGGTACTAATTTTATGTCAAATTATTGTTAAATTGCTGTTTTTTTTGAATTGCTTTTAAACTTTATGATAGAAATGTCGTCATATTATCAGTTGCAACTAAGATAGACAATAAATAATAACAATTAAAATACTGAATATATGAAAAGATTAGTGATGGCCATTATGGCAGGAATGATGATGACAGCTACGTGCTTCGCTCAGAATAATGATGCTCAACAGCGTCCACAAAGAATGGATAAGAATGAGATGATCAAGATGCGTACAGACAGAATGGTGTCTGAATATGGTCTCAATGAAACACAGGCTGCCCAGTTGAAGGATTTGAACACTAATTTTGCCGATAAGTTACCCTACATGGGTGGTCCTCGTCAAATGGGACAACGCGGAAGAAACGGTAATGGAAGAGGCATGAGGCAGGGTCAGAATGCCGACGGCAACTCTGGAGCATCTGAACAAGTTCGTCAGCGTCCGTCAAGAGAAGAGATGGAGGCTCGCATGAAGGAAATGAGAGAAAACATGGATGCTTATAATGCCGAGTTAAAGAAGATCTTAACTGAGGAGCAGTTCAAGAAGTACCAGGAGAATTCAAGCCGAAGAATGGGTGGTCCTCGCCCCGGCGGACGTGGCGGACGTGGTGATCGTAATTTCAATCAGTAATTCAAATATATTAGTTACTCGACTGACAATTCATAAACTGAACTTTTATTATATCGTGTGAGAACTCAATAGGCAATTAGAGTATTTAGGTAATAAAGCACCTTTTATTTTTAGAAGGTGCTTTTGTTGTATCATAATATTTTTGTATCTTTGTAGCCACTAAATAAATGTGTGATGAGAAATATATGTTATGTTTTCGCTCTCGGCATTGTGCTGGGAGTCGTTACCTCTTGTAAGGATCAGCCGAGAAAGGATGTGATAATCACGAAGATGCCCCCCAAGCAAGTGGTGTCTAAGGAGATTGGTAAAGTTGGCGATTATTCGCAAGCCCGTAAAATAGAATGGGTCGGATCAACCTATACGATAGAGGTTAATCGTACAGCTGATGTTTCAGCAGACCCTGTCGACGATGGCTCAGGGAACCGCTATTATCCAAATCGCATCCTTGTGAGAATCTATCGGCCTGACGGTAGCGAGTTTTTCAAACGTGAGTTTACAAAGGGAGATTTTGAGAGTCACTTAGATGCTTCTTATAAGAAACACACCGTCCTGTTGGGAGTTGTTTTTGACCATGCAGATGATGATTACATTTATCTTGCAAGTAGCGTGGGTTCTCCCGACCGGGCAAGTGACGAGTTTATCCCATTATTAATTAAGGTGTCACGCATGGGAGACGTGTCGATCAGCAAAGACACACAGATGGATACCAAGGCTGTAAATCCGATGCCTGTTCCTAAGAATGATGCTGAAGAAGATGATGGAGTATAAAAAAACAAAAAAATGGCAAAGTCTTAAAACTTTGCCATTTTTATTGCGTCAATAGCGCACTCATCGCCTTTGTTTCCTAATTTACCTCCTGCCCGGTCTTTTGCCTGCTGAAGATCATTAGTAGTTAAAAGCCCGAAGATGACCGGAACTTCGCTCTTTGCATTCAATCTGGCTATACCATAAGTGACTCCCTGACAGATATAATCGAAATGGGGAGTGTCACCTCTGATTACACATCCAAGAATGATAACAGCATCATATCCTCCGTTAAGACACATCTGGTGAGCACCATAGATCAGCTCAAAGCTTCCTGGTACTGTCTTGACATGAATGTTTTCGGGAAGTGTACCATGCTTCTCCAAAGTACTGACAGCACCGTTCAAGAGAGCATTTGTTATCTCTGGATTCCATTCTGCCACCACGATGCCAAAACACATGTTACTGGCATCAGGGACAGTAGAGGAGTTATAGTCTGAAAGATTGCGAAGCGCTGTTGCCATCTTACTTTAATGTTGCACGTTCAATGTATTTGTCGATTTCCTGACTTTGTACAAGACCTGAGGTTACATATTTAGTCTTGATGTCATTGTAAATCTTAAGAGCCTCGTCTTTTTTGCCTTGTGACTCAAGAATCTGGGCTGCTTGCAGACGGAATGTCGGAGAAAGACTGTTGTTAATGCCTTCATTTCCTTCTTTGTCAGCTTTATCTGCAGCTTTTGTCAGCATGTTGACAGCCTTGTCAAGCTGATTGACATGGGCGTATGCATTTCCTAAAGCTGCTAAGGCAGCAGGACTAACCATCGCATCATCTGTCGGAGAGAATGCTTCCAGATACTTCACAGCTTCAGCCCATTTGTCCAAGTTGGCATAGCAAAGACCTGCATACAGGTTTGCAAGATTACCTGCCTGGGTGCTGCTATAGTCACTTGCGATCTTCAGGAAGCCTGTATATCCTGCACCATCACCATTCAAAGCCTTGTCAAACTGCTCTGAGTTGAAATATTCCTGGCCACGTGCAATGGCTGTACTTGCCTTGTCCTCACGAGGAGAAGAGACGTAAGCTTTGTAAAGGAACAAACCGGCAATAATCACGAAAAGAGCGATTATTGCAATGATGATAGGCTTTTTGTGCTGAAGGAAAAAAGCCTCTGACTTGTTGAGTGTTTCTTTTGGTTCGACAACACCCTGCTGTTGATTTTTCTTTGCCATTATTTTATGTTATTTATTTATCAGAATGTGCACATTCTTTGTCTTGTGCATAAAGCGTGGCAAAATTACAGAATTTCTCTCAGATATTGAAATTTATTTGATGTTTTTTTCGTTTTTCATGAATAAAACCCGTAACTTTGCACAAAAGAAGACGATTTTAACTGGGATGATTCTCGAGAAAATATCCATTATCAATTATAAGAATATCCAGTCGGCAAACTTAGATTTGTCGCCAAAGCTGAATTGTTTCATCGGAAACAATGGAGTGGGGAAGACGAATCTGCTGGATGCCATCTACTATCTTTCGTTCTGTCACAGTGCTTATAATCCCATTGATTCTCAGGTGATCATGCACAATCAGGATTTCTTTGTCTTGGAGGGTGAATACAGAAACGACCAGGGAGAGAAAGAGGTTGTCTATTGCGGAATGAAGCGGGGAGTGAAAAAGCATGTCAAGCGTAACAAGAAAGAGTATAAGCGTTTGTCCCAGCACATCGGCCTTATTCCGTTAATCTTTGTCAGTCCTGCAGACTCCTATCTTATTGAAGGAAGTAGTGACGAGCGCAGACGACTCATGGATCTGGCGATTTCCCAGTATGATTCCACTTATATAGAAGCGTTGACAAATTATAATAAGGCACTTCAGCAGCGAAATGCCCTGTTGAAATCCGAGGTGGAGCCTGATGCTACTTTAATGGATATCTGGGAACAGGAGATGGCGCGTAATGGTGAGCTTGTCTATCAAAAGCGTGAACAGTACATTCGGGCATTAGAGCCTTATTTCCAGCAGATCTATCAGAGAATTTCCGAGAACAGGGAGACGGTCAGTCTTCATTATATCTCTCATTGTCAAAGAGGTCCTTTGCTCGATTTGCTTCGGGACGGTCGTTTCAAAGAGCGTGTAATAGGTTATTCTCTTCATGGTATTCATCGGGACGACCTGGAGATGTTGTTAGACGGTTTTCCCATGCGACGTGAGGGAAGCCAGGGACAACATAAGACATATGCGTTAGCCCTGAAGTTGGCTCAGTTTGATTTTATGAAACGTACTTCAAAGATGACAACGCCATTATTATTGTTAGATGACATCTTTGACAAGTTGGATGCTCATCGAGTTGAACAGATTGTGCGGCTGGTTTCTGAAGACAGCTATGGGCAGATCTTTATTACGGACACCAATCGTGAGTATCTGGACAAGATTTTGGCAAACAGCGCGTTTGATTATAGGTTGTTTTCTGTTAATAATGGCGTGATATCAGAAAGAAAGGATTGTTAGCATGTTCAAGAAGAGAGTCCAGACAATAGATGAAATCCTTCAACGCTTCTTGCGCGATGAAGGATTAGAGACGCCCCTGTTACAGAAACGACTGATCGATTCATGGGAGACGGTCGTCGGCGACACGGTCGCACAATATACCACAGAGAAATTCATCAAGAATCAGACGCTCTTCGTAAAGATTACGAATCCTGCCCTACGTCAGGATCTTGGCATGATGCGCTCTCAATTGGTCAAACGGCTGAATGAGACGGTATCGAGCCTTATCATCACAGATATTCGATTGTACTAATTTCTTACTTGGCTTCCGGGGAAAGGACTCTCCTTTCTGGAATACATCCATGGCATTCTTGATGACTTTATCATCTATGTTGATGTATTCGTGCCATGCCTCTTCATCCATGATGTTATAGATGATACGGCTATTAATGTACCGTTCTAACAACCTGTATGACCTCTGTATCATCAAATTCCTGCGTTTGAGTCCATGGTTGTCAGCGTACGTGGCAAACTGTTCAACCGTGTTTTGCCTGTGCAGATAGTCTGCCAGTTTTGGCATGCTCTCAAACGCATTGAGCTTCTGTCTGTTCTTGTCCGTATAAGTAAAGGCAAACTGGAGAATCAGTCCGCTCATGCTCGCCTGTTTATAATAGGATGTCATGTCGATGGTGTCTTCAGGGACGAAGATGTCGGGAGTGATGCCACCACCGCCGAACACTTCACGTCCGATACTTGTATGATAGGCAGGTCCCGTATGCTTAATGCTGTCCTCAGAGAAGAATTCGCCGTGCTGATACCTGCTGATCAGATCCTGTTCGTAGTCCAATGGGTCACCTGAAACGTACGGTTTTTGGATGCAACGCCCTGAAGGAGTATAGTAACGTGCAATCGTCAGGCGGATCATGGCACCGTCGGGGAATCCGATCTGCTGCTGAACCAGTCCTTTTCCGTATGACCGGCGACCGATAATCGTGCCTCGGTCATTATCCTGAATGGCGCCGGCGAAGATCTCGGAGGCAGAGGCAGAGCCTTCATTGATAAGCACAATGAGAGGGATGTCCTGATAACTTCCATGCCCGTCACTACGATAGTCCTGTCTGGGAGACTTGCGTCCTTGTGTATAGACAATCAGTTTGTTCTTCGGAAGGAACTCGTTAATCATCTGTACGGCAGACTGAAGATAACCACCGGTGTTGTCCCGCAAGTCAATAATCAGATTCTCAAAACCGCTTTGGGAAAGTTTTGCCAATGAGATGAGCAGTTCGGGGTATGTCGTCTCACCGAACTTAGACACTCTGATATAGCCGGTTTTATCATCAATCATATAGGTTGCTGTGATAGTATGCTGCGGAATCTCACCGCGAGTAACCGTAAATTGCTGTATGTTCTTCTGACCGTATCTGATGACTCCAATCTTCACCTTCGTATCTTTCGGTCCTTTCAGTCGGTTCTGTGCTTCCTGATTCGTCACTTCCTTTCCGACGAAAGGCTTGTCATCCACCATTACAATCTTGTCACCCGCCAGCAGACCAGCCCTTTCAGCCGGACCGTTCTTGATGACATTCTGGACGTGGATGGTATCTTCACGAATGACAAATTCGATACCAACTCCCGAAAATGAACCTTTCAGGTCGTCGTTGGCTGCCTGCACGTCCTTGGCGCTGATATAGACAGAATGGGGATCCAGTTCACCCAGAATCTGAGGGATGGCCTTTTCCACCAGCGAGTCGATGTTTACATTATCGACATACTGGTCATCAACAATGTGGAGCAGGTTGTTCAGCCTGTTACTCCCCGAATTGATGATGTTCAGCCTGTTCCCGGAAAAGTGGTTGGCATAGAATGTACCGACCATGATTCCGATGACAATGCAAAATGCCAGCAGGAGAGGCATGTATCGGTTGGATTTATTCTGATTCATAGGTATCGGGATTTAAATAGATAACTTCTATATTTGCTCTTTTTAGTAAATTGATTCCGTCTTCCAGACGATATTTCTCACCATAGACAACTCTCTTTATTCCAGCCTGGATAATGAGCTTTGCACACTCAATGCAAGGGGATGCCGTGACATATAGGGTGGAGCCGTCGCTGTTGTTTGAACTGCGTGCGAGTTTAGTGATGGCATTTGCCTCTGCGTGAAGCACGTAGGGCTTCGTCAGGTTGTTCTCGTCCTCACATACATTCTCAAAACCGCTCGGCGTACCGTTGTATCCGTCGCTGATAATCATCTTTTCCTTGACAACCAAGGCACCAACCTTCCTGCGCTGACAGTAGCTATTCTCAGCCCAGATACGAGCCATGCGAAGATACCTTATGTCAAGTTTGTGTTGCTTATCCATCATTTTCTTTCTTTTCTTATTGAGCTGTATTGATGCCGTTTCTTGTAAGAAGTGCACGGATGGTCGGCTCCTGTCCGCGGAAACGCTTATAGAGTGTCATGGGATGCTCCGTTCCTCCTTTGGAAAGGATGTTGTCCCGGAAGCTCTGTGCAGTCTTTTTATCGAAGATGCCGTTCTTCTTGAACATGCTGAAGGCATCGGCATCCAGCACTTCTGCCCATTTGTAACTGTAATAGCCGGCGGCATAGCCTCCTGCCATGATATGCGAGAACTGAACCGTCATACAGGTGTCCGGCAGTTGTTTCATCACCTGTGCCTTTGCCCATGCCTGTTTCTCGAATGGGATGATGTCTTCCTTGAACTCTTCTTTCTTTGTATAATACGCCATGTCGAGCAGTCCGAAGCTGATTTGTCTCAGACAGCTGTATGCTACCATGAAATTCCGGCTTTTCACAATGCGGTCAATCAGTTCATCGGGAAGTGGCTCGCCTGTCTGATAATGGAAGGCAAACGTACTGAGAAACTCTTTTTCCACCGAATAGTTCTCCATGAACTGCGAAGGCAGCTCAACGAAATCCCACCACACATTCGTACCGCTGAGGCTCAGGAAACGGGTGTTGGCAAACATGCCGTGCAGGGAATGGCCGAACTCATGCAGGAAGGTCTCCACTTCACCTAAGGTGAGTAAGGCAGGATTTTCGTCGGTAGGCTTTGTCAGGTTCATGACAACGCTCACATGCGGACGGATGTTCTCCCCTTCGGAATTGATCCACTGACCTTGATACTCGGTCATCCAGGCTCCTCCTTGTTTCCCTTTTCGCGGGTGGAAGTCTGCATAGAATACAGCAAGGTATGAACCGTCTTGGTCAAACACCTCAAATGCCTTTACGTCAGGATGATAGACTGGTATATTCTTGTTTTCCTTGAATGTGATACCATAAAGCTTGTTAGCCAGTCCGAACACACCTTCAATCACTTTCGGCAACTGGAAGTAAGGCCTTAGCATTTCAGCATCGAGGTTGTATTTCTGCATCTGCAACTGATGGGAATAGTAGCCGAAGTCCCACGGCTCAAGCTGAAAGTCGTCTCCTTCCATTTCCCTGGCAATTGCCTTTACTTCGTTTATCTCTTCGATGGCTGTGGGCTTATAGGCATCCAGCAAGTCGTCTAACAGTTTATAGACGTTCTTCACATTACTTGCCATCCGCCTTGTCATGACATAGTCGGCGTAGGTGTCATACCCGAGCAGCTGTGCCACTTCCCTGCGGAGATTAATCAGTCGCTGGCAGATAGCAAGGTTGTTCTCCGTATTGGGATGTGTGCAGACGGTATTGCGAGCCATGAACAGTTGTTTGCGAAGTTCCCGACGAGTAGAGTAGGTGAGGAACGGCATAAAGCTGGGAGCATCGAGTGTGAACACCCAACCATCCATTCCCTTTTCCTTGGCGGTCATGGCTGCTGCTTTGATGGCAGTTTCAGGCAGGCCGTCAAGGTCTTTCTCGTCGGTGATATGCAGATTGAACGCTTTGTTCTCCTTCAACAGATTCTGAGAGAACTGCAATCCTAACAGGTCGGCTTCTTCAGTCAGTTTCCGAAGTTTCTCTTTTCCTTCCTCATCCAATGTGGCACCGCTACGGACAAAACTGTCATAGTTCGTCTTTAGCAGCATGTCCTCTTCGGGTGTCAGTTCCCGGTGATGCTCATAGACATACTTGACCTTATTGAAAAGCTTTTCATTCAGGCGGATGTCATTGGCATGCTGGGTGAGGATAGGACTCATCTTCTGTGCCAGGGCATCGAGGTCGTCGTTCGTCTCAGCACTCAGCAGATTAAAAAAGACATTTGAAACCCTGTCGAGTAAGTCGTAGTAATGCTTGTCTTTATCCTTATAGACCCGGGCAATAGTGTTGTCAAACGTAGGAGTCTCCGGGTCGTTGATGATGATATCTGTAGATTCCTTTTCCCTTCTGATTCCTTCCATGAACGCTTCTTCGAAATCTTCGTTCTTGAGGTTATTGAAAGGAAATGTCTCGTGTGGGGTGTTGTATGGGGCAAAAAATGGGTTGATTCTCTTCTCTGAATTATTGTCCATGTTCTTTCCTGCTTTCTGTTATTATTTGCAAGCTCCGCTTGCTTTGTTATCATGCAAAGTTACTGCAAATTCTCAAATGAACCTTACTATTCTGAGATTATTTAACTTCTTTTTGTAAGAAAAGTACGGTTCGTAACTTTTTAGCGATTGTCATATATTGACAAAATCTTATGATTTATTTCATATTTATTTAAAACGAAATGTGAGTTTTTTGTCGGAATAGCTTATAATTCCTGTTTTTTATTGGTGCTAACTTTGTTAATCCGACAAAGTTAGCACCTACTCATATCAATCGGCTCTCCATCTGCATTATTATAAGGTTTGCTTCATGCTCATGAATGTGTCTTTATTCCCCCTGTTAATAGAAGAGTCTGTCATTGCTTCGATGCAAAATGATAGTTAGACAATTGTCAAAGAATACCTCTGTGTGGTGATAAAAGGACTAAGAAATGTTAACGACGTTTGGCGCGCCAGCATAGTCCCTCCATTTGATATCTGAAGTGTACGATGCAGCAATCTTTATGAGGTGGTCAAACAGGTCATATTTG